>Ga0310343_10000066_pt1 | contig 41045 bp, 38 predicted proteins | sample HC15DNA2025_MG_FD_203519 | JGI IMG/M metagenome (GOLD analysis project Ga0310343, IMG submission 203519) | Marine microbial communities from station ALOHA, North Pacific Subtropical Gyre - HC15-DNA-20-25_MG | ecosystem: Environmental > Aquatic > Marine > Oceanic | place: Pacific Ocean: North...
GTAATAATTGTTTTATGAAATACAAAAAAGAGTTAAGTGTTTTACTTATTTTTTTAACTTTTGCTTGGCCAGTATTTAACATTCTTGACCCTAGTTACACTCCAACTCAAGTAATTTTAACTGTTATATTTGCTTATCTTGGAATGCGTTTAACTTACTTCGTTTATTCAAAAAATAAGTAGCAATTGGTCTTATTGGTTAGTCAATTTTCTGTTTCAAAAAAAACTACTTAAAAAATAAATAAGTTCAACCCCACAATAACCCGATATGTAATTTTTAAATAGTTTAAATGCTTATACAAGTCTCATTTAAAAAAAATATATATATGATAGTTGTTATGAAGTTTTCAACCATACTTTGTTTTGGATTTGATAGACCCATGCATCTTGAAAGAATGTTAAATTCTCTAGAAAAAAATCATGAATCCATAGATAGTGACGTATATATATGTATAGACGGACCAGCCGATAGCACTGATTTAGAAATGCATTCAAAAACAGTTGAGGTTGCAAAAAAGAATTGGAATTTTAAATCAACAAAACTTATTTTAAGGGAGAGAAACCTAGATTGTAGAACAAACATTATTAATACTATTACAGAACTTTTTAAGACAAACGATAGATTAATAATTTTAGAAGATGATTTGGTTTTAGGTCCAAATTTTTTATCATATATGAATGCTGCACTGCACAAATATCTTAACAAGAAGGAAATGTGGTGTATTAATGGATACTCTTATCCTCAACTGAATTTTAAATCGGGTTCAAGTGTCTCAAAGTATGTTTCACCATGGGGTTGGGGAACATGGAGTGATAGGTGGGAAATATTTGTAAACGAAGATTACGATAAGAAAAATTTTATTTCATCATTAAGTGAAAATGATAGAAAAAAATTTAATGTTGAAAATTTATATGACTGGGAAGACATAATAGTTAAGAATGAATTAGGCAAAATAAGTGCATGGGATGCTTACTGGTATCAAGCAGTTTTCATGAACAAAGGTCTTACACTATATCCAAATAAATCTCATATTAGAAATGAAGGATTTGATGGAACAGGAATGCATTGCTCTTCAACAAATGATTGGATAACTCCAATTAACATGAGTACTACAAAAAGATATCCAAATAAAATAAAATTGAACAAATTGTATATGTTTAATACGTTAATTTTTTATAGATATTATGTATTAAAAAGATATCTAAGATTTCATAAGAGTAAGTTTTCGAGTTTTAAAAATTTTAGAAAATTTCTTAGAAAAAAAGCTAAAGATATTGTTTCTTAATTTTACCAAATTTTCTTCTTGTTATTAAATATAAGTAGTTTAGAAATAATGTAGGTTCTTTAAAAATAAAAGAAATCCTATTAGTTTTCAATGAATTTGCTATAGAGTCAATAAATTCATCAGGATATTTAATCATTAAATCTTTATAAAAATACAAACTATAAACCCCAACCCTCCAATTAGTTTTGTCAGATTTCAATGATGATGTGAACTGTTTTCTTTTATATCTTTTAACTTTATCAATTAGGTTTGCATGTTGAAGAAATCTTTTATATGCAGTTTCACAATTTAAATATTTGGGGGGATTTTCAATGGATTCTGGAGAGTCTAGATATTCGCAAATATTTAAAAATTTTCTTACTTCTTTACCTGGAACCACTGCATGTCTGTCACCAATACCATGATAATTTTCACCACTCGGAATCCAAATGTTGTTTGAATTTTTTGGAACATCGATGTGATAATCCGTATAAAATTGATCAAACCTTGTGTATATAATAAAGTCGTAACTTTCTAGGGTATCAATATAGTTTTTTAATATGATATCTTTTATAGCAAAGTGAATGTTTCCAGAATTATAAAGGCCTGTCTCTTTACCTAAGGAAAAAAATTCATACCAGTTATTTGAAAAATTTTTCTCATAATAATTGAACCAATTATTAGGTTCTTCAAAAATCCACTTAAAATGTGCTTTATTAAATAAAGTGTTATCTTCAACCCACTTATCACCTGTACAAATTGCTAAATCAGAATTTAGATGATTTAAAACATACTTGTAAAGACTTTGCCAAGTGCGCTCTCCACCTCTAGGGTTTCCTGCAAGTAGTGTTAAATATTTTTTCACACAGTTCATTTTAAAAAAGAAATTAAATTTTTTTAAGTATTTTTAACTTAAAGCTGTAAAAATTTAAAATAGATAACTCTTTGGTTAGAATGTGAATTATGTTTTTATTTTTATTTAGAATAATTATTTTAGTAAGCCTTAATTTTGGAATTTTTTATAACAGTCCTTATTTAAACACGTATCAATTACTCAAAGATATCAATTTATTTTTCGAAATTAATATGGACGAAAAAATTATCTCTTATTGGGTAATTAGTTTTTCAGTTTCTATTATGACATTATTCTTGGTTCAAATTTTCAAACCTTTTATAGAGATATATCTTTTACATTATTCAAGATACTTATTTTATTTACTAATAAATCTACTATCTTTATCAACAATCTATATTGTTTTTAGGGTATATGGATACTCAAGATTATTTTTAATTATTTACATTTTTATTTCTTCTTTATTTTTAATGATCTCAAGACGAATTGTGAATTTTAGAGTTTAAACTAATATTTAAGTCTAAATATCATATACAAAATACATACTTCAACTTGAGATGTTTATAATTTAATAATGAATTCATTTAATAATTTTTACAAATATGTCAAAACATTAACTTCAATTTCAGAATTTATAGACTATCAAAATCTAGAAATATTATTTGATAATTTATATAAATCGTTTTTCAATAATTCAAGAATTTTTTTAGCAGGGAATGGTGGAAGCGCAGCAATTGCAAATCACGCTACGACAGATTTAAATAAATTAAGAATAGATCACAATTGCTTATCTGCTATTTCGTTATCAACAAACATACCATCTTTGTTAGCTATAGGAAATGATGACGGATTTAAAAATATTTTTGTAGAACAACTTAAAAATTATAAGCCTCAAAAAGAAGACATATTAATTGCTATTTCATCATCAGGAAACAGTGAAAATATTTTAAATTTAATTAAATATTTCAAAAAAGAAAAAATAACAAATTTTTCTTTGCTAGGTTTTGATGGAGGAGAAGCGTTAAGCGTTTCTGATTATCCAATCTTAGTACAATCGAAAAAAAAATATTATGGCCCAGTTGAAGATTTACACATGATGATTTTTCATTATTTTGCACATGTGATAAAAAATGATATTTCAGAGCTTGACTAAATAAAATAATGCATAATTTTAAGGTGGACCTTGTTTTCAATGCATTTAATGAAATTGAGTCAATTGAAAAAGATTTAAATTTAATTTTCTCATTATCTAGTGAAAATGAACTCGTAGACAAAATTTTTGTAATTGAAGATGGAAGTACAGACGGAACTAGTGAAAAATTAAGAGAACTTTCAGAAGTATATAATTTAAATCTTTCTCAATCTAGACAGCGAAGGGGGTATGCAAATGCTTTGATAAAAGGGTTGTCGATTTCTAATTCTGAATATATATTTTTTTCTGATCTTGGTGGCAAGTTTGATTGGGATGAAATTAATAGTTTGATTAATAAGATTCCAGAAAATGATTTAGTCATAGGAATTAGAAAGCATAGAAATGATCAAAAGTATAGAAGGTTGTTAACTCATCTATACTCAAAATATATTTTATTATTCTATGGAATAAATTCTAACGACCCAGACAGTGGCTTCAGGATTTATAAAAGGTCTTTAATAAATAAGATAATGAAAAATGAATTGATAAATAAGCATTTATTAAACTCAGAATTAACAATAAAGTGTATTTCAGAAAATTGTAATTATGCAGAGGTACCAATAAAATATTTTCAAAGAAAAGGACCTTCCAGAGGGATGCCTATTTCAATAATTCCAAATGTAATTATTTCTACAATAAAAAACTCGTTTAGAATAAAAAAACAAATAAATGAATAAAGTAAATAAAATCGGAGTTCTTGGAGGTGGCATCTCTGCACTAGCTTTTGCTTATTTTTATAACGAAAGAGTTTCAATTATTGAAAAAGAAGAATCTCTCGGAGGGCTATGTAGGTCATTTGTAGATAAAGATGGGATATCTTGGGATATTGGACCACATATAACTTTTTCAAAAAATCAAGAAATTTTAGATTTTATTATTTCAATTTCACCAATGAATAAATTAAAACGAGAGAATAGAATATTTCACGACAGTAGGTTTATAAAGTATCCTTTTGAAAATCATTTGTATGGGTTATCTGAGTCAGATAAAGATTATTGTCTCAACACTTTTCTTGATAATCCATATGAAAACTACCCATCATCTAATATGCTTGAATTTTTTTACGAAACTTTTGGAGAAGGAATAACAAGGTTATTTTTAGAGCCATACAACAGAAAAATATGGAAATTTGAACCATCTTTTTTAGACAAACAAATGGTTGAGAGAATCCCCAAACCCCCACCTGAAGATATTATAAACAGTGCTAGAGGGCAATCAAAAGAAGGGTATCTTCATCAACTTTATTTTCATTACCCTAAAAAGGGAGGGTTTCAAAGCATTGTTGATGGTCTTTATGAAAAAATAGAAGTTAAGCCTGAACTGTATTTAAATAATTCGATCGAAAAAATTAAAATTGAAAAAGATAAAAGTTTAGTTGTCGAAACTAACTCTAATAAATATTCTTTTAATAAATTAATTTCTACTATTCCAATTCATGAAATTATTGAAATGATTCATCCAAAGCCGCCTAAGGGTATAAGAGATTCTGTAAAGAAATTAAAGTATAACTCAATCCATATAACGTGTTTAAAAGTAAAAGGAGACGTATTAGGTGATAATTTTGCTATAACCATAGCTGATCCAAATTTAATTTTTCACAGAATTTCAAAATTGAATTTTCTTGGAGAAAATTATCATATAGAAGGTTATACAAATTTGATGGTTGAAGTAACTTTTAGACCAGGACTAAAAGAAGATCTTTCAAAAAAAGATTTAGAACAGGCGATAATTAATGATTTAGAAAAAAGTAATCTAGTTTTTAGAAAAGATATAGATAGTATTTTTACCAATACATTTAAGTATGCTTATGTAATTTATGATAAAGATCATAGAAAAAATACTGATAAAATATTAAATTATCTGAAATCAATTAACATTGAGCCGCTTGGAAGATTTGGGACTTTTGAATATATCAATTCTGATAAAGCCATTGAATTGGCAAAAGATATGGCAATCAGTTTTAACAATGAAAAACCTTAAAAAACAATTTTATTTTAATTTAAGCTCTGATCGAACTTTAGTCTATATTTTAATCTTCTTTTTTATACACCAAATTTATCAAATTTTTATTGGTGGGTCTACTTATGACACAATAGATCTTAGATTTGGAAGTCATAAACTATATGATAAATTGATTGCTATTCTTAATCTAGATTTTGATAATGCAATTTTTGATGAATTTACAACTACAGAATATTTTGGCTTAGTTCTTATATTTCCCATATATATTTTTTCACATATTATAAATTATTTTGGATATGAACTTGTTTCTACAATATTTATATCTAATGATTCTTTTATCTATTTTTTAATGCACTTATTTTTAAATATTTATGTAGTAACAGCTCTTTACTATATAAGTAAATTATTAAAGAAAAATTGGACAAACAAAAATACAAATATTTTTATTATTTTTTTGATACTTACACCAAGTTTTACAGGTCATGCTTTATTTAATTTAAAAGACATCCCGTATCTATTACAACTTATGATTTTTAATATCTATGTATTGAATGAATATTCAAAAATTAAATTTAGCGAAATAAACACTAGAAGAATTGTTATTACTGCTTTTTTAATATCACTATCTGCATCAATCAGAATTAATGCATATTTATTTATTGGTTTTACTTTTGCATATATATTTTTATACAACTTTAAATCCAAGATGAACATAGTTAAATATATTTATGAAGTATTTCTATCTTTATTTTTATCGATTATATTTTTATTTATCTTATCTCCACAAGGGTGGTTAAGGCCTATCCCATTTTTGTTAAAAAGTATAAACCATCAATTTAACCATGGGTGGATAGGGTCAACTTTAGTCAATGGAAAATTTGTATTAGCTCAAGATGTTACCCCAACTTATTTAATAGAATGGTTTACTTTTCGCCTTCCTTTGAATTTGATTATTGGATTTTTTATTTTTATTTTTTTAATAAGAAAAATCGATCTATCAATATATTCAAATTTTTCTTTAGTTTTTATACTCTCAGTTTTTATTCTTTTCCCTGTTTTAAGACCCACTGCTTACGATGGCTTAAGACACTTTTTGTTCTTACTACCTTATTTTGTAATAATATTTACTGAGGTTTTAAATTACTTAAATTTAAAGAGTAGATTTAAATTTCTTATACCAGTATTTATTTTTTACGCTTTTTTCACACAATTTGGTTTAGGACCTTATAAATATACCTACTTTAACGAATTAGTGAATGTTAATAAAGCTGCATATTTCTGTAGTGAAAATATAGATGGATGTGGTAATTGGGCAACTGACTACTGGGGATTTAAAGGTAAGGAAGTAGGTAATTATTTAAACGAAAATTATTTTGAGATACTTGATGATAAAAGAATTCTAGTTTGTAAACCCAAACATACAGTTGAGAGCTATCTAAATGAAAATATAATTTTAACTGATATAAATGATTTAATAATTGGAGAACAAGTATTTATTTTTACTTATCATAGGCCAAGGTTTAACGAAGACTCTTGTTACTTTAATTTTACAGAACTAACTCCTGATTGTTCTCTACATAAAGAATTTTACCAAAGAATAAGAACTTCAAAGATTTCATTAGCTTACCTTTCTATTTGTAATATCAGTTGACTTATAAATAATTTTTTATTTTTTCAAATGTAGTAGATTCTTTAATGTATTTATTATTTACAATAAAAGTTTTGGCTTTTATGTTGTTACCGAATTCTAAATCTGATTCACTATTACCAATGTAAAAATAGTCTTTTAGATCTGGATTATATTTTTTAATGAATTCATCATATAATCCAATTTTAGGCTTTCTACATTTGCAATTAATTTTCAATTCTTCAATTTCATTTTTATGACCTTTTTCAGGATGATGAGGACAATAATGAATAGAGACCAAAGGGGAACATTTGTTGCGGATTAGATTTTGTTGAAGTACAGAGTGCGTTTTATAGAGATCGTCTTCTGAAAAAAAATTTTTAGAAATACCCGGCTGGTTAGTTATTAATACAAATTTATATAGTTTTTTTTGGGCAAACTTTACAAAATCTATAGCTCCATTTATAAAGTTTAGGTTTTGCCAGTTATTGTTATCTCCCAAATTTTCTATTAATGTATCATCCCGATCTATAAAGATAATTTTATAGTCATTAATTTTTTCAACTATATTTTCAACTTTAGCTAGTCTTTCCGGTGTACCTACATCTTTTATGAAATCAATTGATAATTCATGAATGATTTTGTATCTTTTAATATTTGGAATTAAATAATCCTTTGTTATGTCTGTGGGAAAGACATCAATTGTTTTATCAATAGTTTTTTTATTGATAAACATAATTCCAGTATTTCCTATAGGCATATAATTATCTGATAATAAATTTCCCTTTTTTATACCAACAACTTTGTTGTTTTTTTCCAAAATAATATCGCTATCACTCGGGTGGTCTGTATATCTCGAAACTAATAAAATATCAACTCTTGATTTTTTAAATTTTTCAAAATAATTATTCACATTAATAGAAGTTAATATATCACCATACATAACCATAAAATTTTCCTGAAGGTAATCATGCGCATTGATTAAAGCACCATAGGTACCTAAAGGCTTTTCTTCTATAGAATATGAGAAATTAAAATCACAATAATATTTTTCTAAATATTCGATTATTTGTTGATGATATAAACCCAAACAAAAATGAACACTACCAATATTGTTTTTTTTAATGATTTCCATTTGATAATCTAGTAACTTTTTATCAGCAATTTCCATTAAGAGTTTTGGAGTGTCTTTGAGAACATTATTCATTCTTCTACCCTGCCCACCAGCAATAATGACACATTGATTCATAAAATTATAATAATATCTCGCTTTGCAAATTTTTAAGATAAAATTACTTATTATTGCAAATAAAAAAATCAATCTCATTACAGGAGTAGCAGGTTTTATAGGTTCTTCTTTAGCTGAAGATTTACTAATTAATGGAGAAGATGTTTTTGGGATTGACAACTTTACTTTGGGTACAAAGGAAAATATTGAAAAACTTGAACAATTTGAGAACTTCAAATTTTTTGAAAAAGATTTATCATTAAATGAATCTATAGAAGAACTAATTAATTCTTTGGCTGACATAAAAATTGATCGGGTTTGGCATTTAGCAGCTAATTCAGACATTAGAGGGTTTGTTAACGGGCCAAATATTGATTTAAATAATACCTTTTTAACTACAGTCAATATTTGTAAATTAATGGAAATATTAGGAATAAAAAATATAATTTTTGCTTCATCGTCTGCTGTTATTGGAAATACAGAAAAACCCATCTCTGAAAGCTTTGGACCTTCACTTCCAATTTCTTATTATGGTGCTATGAAATTAGCTTCTGAAGGTTATATATCTTCTTCAATATCATACTTTTTAGAAAGTTATATTATTCTCAGATTTCCAAATGTTGTTGGCCCAAATTTAACACACGGAGTAATTTATGATTTTAAGAAAAAACTAGACCAAACTCCAAATGTGCTTGATGTTTTAGGAAATGGTAAACAGAAAAAGCCATATATTTTTCTAGATGACCTTATTGATGCTATGAAATATTACAGTGAAAACTATAAAAATCTTTTAATAAACGTATCACCTCTTGATGATGGGGTGTCAGTTGAAGAGATTGTTGAAATGACATTAAAAAAAATTAAGAGAGAAATTTTGGTTAATTATGAACCTCAAGAAGAGGGCTGGAGTGGAGATGTTGTTAAGTATTCATATAATACAGATTTACAAAAAAAACTTGGATGGAATCCAAAATACTCTTCTGCAGAAGCTATAGAAAAAACGATTAGCTTAACTTTTGACTAATTTACTTTAGTATTAAACAAATATTTTTTTGTTAATCATTCAATTTTTTACTTTTGAATTATAGTGTTTTTATGATAACTATTGTTGTCCCTGTCTATAATGAAGAAAAATCTATTCCTAGATTTGTTAAAGAATTAGTTGATTTAAAAATTGATTATGAAGTTATTTTTGTTTGCGACCCTTCATCTGATGAAACAATACCAAAACTTATAGAACTTTCAAACGTAGATCCTAAAAAATATAAAACAATATTAATGAGTAGAAGATTTGGACAACACGCTTGCATAATAGCTGGACTTAATCATTCACTTGGCGATGCTGTAGTCGTTATGGATATAGATGGTCAGGATCCGGTTAGCTTATTACCTAATATGATAGAAAAATGGCAAGAAGGATATGAAGTTGTTTATGCAAGAAGGACAAAGAGAGAGGGATTAAATATAATTAATAAATTATCAGCCAAAATTGGTTTATATTTAATTTCAAAATTATCTTATATTGATATTCCTAGAAATGTAGGAGAGTACAGGCTGATGGATAAAAGGGTTGTAAATGAACTATTAAGATTCAATGAGCAAAGCCCTTTTTTAAGAGGAATGGTAAGTTATGTTGGCTTTACTCAGACAAGTGTTGAATTTACAAGACCAGATAGAAGCGATGGTGTTGCAAAATATAACAAATTCTTTGGCAGTATCTCTTTTGGCATAACTGGCTTGATATCTTTTTCCTCTAAGCCATTAGCTTTAAGTTTTTTGTTTTTTATCTCATTTTTCATTTTGTTTGTAATAAATATTTTTACAAATATATTCAGTAATTTAAATGGTGTAACATCTCTTATTTTATTAATAGGAAGCTTACAATTTTTAAGTCTTTCAATAATTGGAATGTATATAGCTAATATAAACAATCAAGTATTAAATAGGCCAAGCTACATAATAGATCAATTTATTGGAGATTTTTAACCTACCTATTTACTGGTTTAAAAAGCATATAATTTTTTAATTTAAGTGGATTGATTTCATAGGGGGAATTTAAACAGTCTATTCTTGTATAACACTGAAAATCTGGATCGAGAGTAACGACTCCCCATCCATTAGGATTTTTTTCATAAGTTCCAATTTTTGATTCAACAACAAATGGGGTTGTGGGAGAATCAATAAAGTATTTGTATGAATAAAGCCTCGGGGTTCCTAAAAGTGTTAAACAAAAAATTAATAATATCATATAGTTTAAGCCTTTATTTTTAATTAATTTTTTTAAACTTAAAGTGCCGATTAAAAGATTAGTGATTCCTAATCCATATCGAACTGTTGGACCAGAATACAAAAAGAAAAGAATTGAAAATACTTGAAATAATCTTAGAAAAAAGATTTTTTGAATTTTTACCTCATTAAAAGAAGTTAAAAATTGATTTATCAATATTATTATTATTAAAGATAATAAAAAGTTTCTGTAAGTATTGAAGTTATAAGCATTATTTATCCATGGTGAATACCACTCATTAAAGCTAAAAGAAGATAAGTTTGGAATTCCAAAGTTTCCAAGACGAACACCCTCAGCATAGTTTTTAATGTAATCTTTATTTGACCATGAAACACTAGTTAAGCATGTATAAGAAATTGGAAATATGACACAACCAGTGATTATGACGTTTTTTATTAAATAAAAAACAAAAACTACCAAAATCATGAAATTACTTTTTAAAGTAGAAAAGAAAGACAAGTTATTTTGCTTAACGTAAATGAAAACAAATGGTATTAAAAGAAAAATTAGGATTGAATTAAGAATTTTTAATTGAAAAGCAAATAGAGCAAATAAAGACACAAAGAAAAAATCCACGCTATTAATCTTTTCATTGAATAAAAGAAACTTGAATAAAATAAGACCTGTAATTGTAAATATTATTCCACTTGTTAGGTCTGGCTTACCAATAGTTTGGAAGAGTAAAAATGTATTCCCTCCTCCTCCAAAACCAAAATTATCAAGAAAACCAAATAGTAAAAGGTTTATTGAAGCAATGCGTAAAAAATTATTTTTGGATGAAAAAATACAACTATATATAAACTGATAAAAAGAAATAAAAAAACTTACGTTTATGTAATGTAAATATATGAAATTTTTATTAAACCAAAAATTTGCTTGTATGTATTCATAAATAGTTGACCATCCATAGCCGGCATAAACATTTGATAGGCCAAAAACTATTTTACTATTTCGAACCCAATTCTGTGAAATTAAATGATAGTCTGTTGCATCAAAGTGTAATCTCATCCCATAAGAGCTAATAAATAAAATTAATGGAATAAAAAAATATAAAATGCTCAAATCTATTTTATTTATATCGAGATTAATTTTTTCGTAAAAATTCATTAAAACCGTAGATATAAATAAAATAAAGAAATAGGGTTGCAGTGTATTTAAACTATAAAAAAAGTTTAAAAATAGAGTCAAATTTCCCAATATAAAAAAACCAATAATTGGTGAAAATATATATATACTCAAACCAAAAATTGAGAAACTGTCAACATCAAATTTTATTTTTTTTAACTTTTTATACGAAATTAACAGGCCTCTTAAGAATAAAATTTGTAAGACATAAAATGCTATTCCATAAATTAAATTCATATTAAAATTATATAATCTTATTTATTGTTATTTCATAAATTTTCTGAATCCGAAAAATATTTTTGATAATTACTAAGAAAGTTATTTTATTATCAATCAACTACAATAATTAATAATGTCAAAATTAAAGCCTAATTTTTATAGGCTCACAGGATTAAGTAAAACAAACACATATATCGAAACAGGAACATATTATGGACTCAACCTTGAAGAGGTTGTTGAGGAGTATAAACAAATATACACCATTGAAATTGAAAAAAAATGGGTTGAATATAATGAAGAAAAGTTTGAGGATAAAAATAATATTCAAATTATAGAAGGGGACTCATCAGTAAAGCTACCTAAATTATGTTCTGAAATTGAAGAGGGAGTAACATTTTTTTTAGATGCACACTATTCGGGAGAAGGTACCGGTTATAAAGAAAAAACTTCGCCCATAATCAAAGAGCTAGAATCTATATTTTATAGAAAAAATAATAAAGATATTGTAATAATTGACGATTCTCGACTTTTTGGGAAGGTTACTTTAGAAGGCAGTGATGATCACCCGTATTATAAAAAAGCAGTGCTTGACTGGACATTAATACCCCTAGAGAATATAAAAAAAACAATACCTAAAGACTGGAAGATTTTATATAACCATAATAATTCTCTTAGTTTTGGGAAAGTAGATCAATTAATTGTTTGCAATGTTTCATCACTTAATATGATATTTATTAAAATCTATCAATTATTTCTGACAATAAATTCTAAATTAAATTCTTTAAAGAAAATTACTAGGCATTATTTGTTTCTTTTTATTAAAGCTATTTTTCCTGATAAAGTTTATAAAAAATTGAAAAATATTTTGCGAAAATGACTACTAAAAAAATACAAAAAGAAGATATTTTAATGTTATTTTTGATGGTTATTTTTTTATATCATCAATATAATTCAGTAATTTTTGGCGGAACTGTTTTTGACGACTTGGCTCACATTAGCACTTCAGAAAGAATCATTGATAAGAGTATTCTATTTTTTCAAGACCCTAACAATCCTTTTTTATCAGAGTTCAATGCATATAATTACGAATTTTATGGATACATTGTTGCTATTCCTGTTTTTATATTTTCAAACAATCAGTATGTTTTAAACTTTTTTTCAAATTTGCTTCAAAATAATCAAAATGTAAATATAAACAATATTGAAGAGTTTAATTATATTGTTAGATACAACACAATCAACATATATGTAGTTATCATTTTATTCTTGGCATACCTTCTCCTCAATAATTTTTATAATAAAAGAGATTCTTTACTTGTAATTCTTTTCCTTATAATGATTCCATCTTTTAACGGTCAAGCATTGTTTAACATTAAAGATATTCCTTTCTCACTACAACTGTTTTTAGCAACTCTGTATCTTCTTGTAATTGAAAAGAAAAGAGGTGGAATTAAAAATGCATCTATAAAAGAAAAATTATTTATAATGCTATTTATCAGTTCGGTTCTTTTGGTAAGGCTTAATGGAATAGTTTTTATTGGGTTAGTGTCTTTATATTTACTTGGATCATCAAAAGAAAAATTTAACTATATATTTAACTATTTCTATTTATATGTAGGATCTTTTATTTTATTTTTTTTAGGTTCACCATCTTCTTGGCAAAAACCAAAACTTTTTCTTACTGAGGTTATTAAAACACAATTTTTTTTAGAATGGACAGGTTCTACTTTAACAAATGGTAATTTTATTTTTGCCATGGATATGGAACCAAGCTACTTATCTACTTGGTTTTTTTACAGATTGCCTGTAGTTTTTCATATATCACTAGTTATTGGAACTATTATTTTCTTTTCTTCACGCAAAAAAAGTGAAATTTTTAAAATTTCAATATTTTATATCTACTTTATCAATCTTGCCTTTGTAATATATTTACCCGCATCTTACGATGGGATAAGGCAGTATATTTTCCTACTGCCTTTTTTTAGTATTGTTCTATTAGAAGTATTAAGATTCATAAATAATAATCTTTTAAAAAATATCTCTATACTTTTTATAATATTTTACTTGCTTTATACACAGACGGGTTTGGGGCCATATAAGTATGTTTACTTTAATGAGTTTACTAATCGAGAAAATATCTCGATATATTGTGATGAAGTAAGTGGATGTGGATATTGGGCTACAGATTATTTAGGTTTTTCAGGAAAAGAATTATCAAAAAAAGTATCAGAAATAAGTACAGAAGAAGTTTACATTTGTGAGCCCACTTATGCTTTTGATCCCTTTTTAAATGACAAATTAAAGATTTTAAATTATGGAAGTATTAGTCAGTTTCCGGTTAATAAAGAATTTATTATCTTAAATCTACACAGGCCAATGTCAGGATATGATTTATGTGGTTTTACTGACATGGATAAAAAATATAGTTGTGAACTTGTCGAATCAGTAACTACAAACCTTAGAGGATATGAAATTTATTTAAGTTATATCCAGAAGTGTGTGTTTACCTAAAAATTTAGTCTTATATTACATATTTTAATAAAAAACTAACACAATTACATCAGAAATATTTCTTCATTTATGTATTTATAATTTATTTGTAATAATAAATTGAAACAAAATGATAAATTCTTTATTTTTTATATTTTTCTATTTTTTATGTTTTTATATTGGTAGGGGAATTGTAATTATTTTTGAATTCGTGCTTAAACAGAAATTTTTAGAGTACAAATTTTTTGGAATTCCTTTGTATATTTTTTATCCCATAATTTATCTATTTTTTGTGGGGAATGTTGTAATGATTGCCAATTTCTTTACAAAAGGTTTCAATATAATTGTTTTTATAATTTCAACAGTACCTTTAGTATTTAATTTATTTCAAAAAAGAGATTGGAACAAACAATTCAATATATTCAGTATTACAACATTGTTTATTCTTGGGCTCAGTACAAATAATATAACATTCCACCAAGATGCAGCATCATATCATTTAAGTCACCAACAATTTATTAGGACAGAAAAAATAGTTCTTGGCATGGCTAATTTACACGTTAGATATGGTTTTTCTTCCATGAGTGAGTATGTAAACTCTTTCTTTTGGATTAATGACAATTTTATTATTGTTCATTTCGTAAATCTAATATTTATATCAACTTTTTATTTGTTTTTTATATGGATAATTTACAATTCAAAAAATTTCTCTTACAGACTGGCTGTATTGTCAATTAGTCTTTATGGAGTTTTAGATAATTTTGGTATAGAAGGAGGAAAAAATGGATATTTTGATATCGACACTATTGGTAAACAAGATGGTGCTTTTGCTGTATTATTTTTCTTTTCTAATTTCTTTATTATTAAACAAATAATAAGTTCAAAAAAATATAAAAATGAAAACCTATTATTTATTTTACTTTTAGTAACCTTTGCAATTCAGTATAGAATTTTTGGCTTTTTATCTCTAGTTGGGGTTTCAATTATAGTTTTTCAAAATTTCAAAAAAATAAATTTCAAAGTTTTTCTTTTTCCATTAATTCTAGGAATAGTGTGGTCTGTTAAAAATTACTTGACTACATCTTGTTTAATTTTTCCAGTAGCTTTTTCATGCTTGCCCTCATTATGGTCAAACAAACACTTAGCTATTTTACAAAATGAAGAATTAAGATTTTTTCATAAAGCTTACAATATTAACTCGGAATCTATTTTCGAATGGTATTTTAAATGGAGTGATAGATATTTGAATTATTATATCTCAATAAATTTATTTGTGAGCTTATTAATAATCATATTATTTCTTCACATTTTCTTTAAATTTTCTAACAAAAACAATGGTATAAACTTTTTTATTTTTATCTATGTATTATTTTTGTTAATAGCTTGGATGTTGTCAGCGCCATCAATAAGATTTGGTTCGGGTATTTTTATACTTATAATTTCGTCATATTCATTGTTTTTTTCTGATTTACGATTTCCAAAATTAGATAAACTCTTTAGCCAAAAATCAATGCTTTTATTGCTAGTATTTTTAACAGTATTTAGTACTCCTTTATTTGATAATTACAAAAATGTTGAATCAAATATTGAACTCAGAAAAATTGAACCAATGTACCTTGTATATGAAAAAAATTTAAATAATTGGGGAGAACAAGTAAAAAATATTGATGGTCAAGATATAGAATTTTGTTGGATAAATAAAAATTGCATCCCCCCAAATAACAATAGAATTGAAGAATTTGATATGTTTTCGTATAGGGTAATGAAAGTTGTTAATAAATAATAATCAAAATGAAGATTTGTTCAAAATATTTTTTAAGAAGTAATTGAATTTACCACAGAGGAAATGTAAGAAACATCTTTTGATGTTAAATTGTTTGATGACGGCAACCAAACTATTTTTTTAAAAATACTCTCTGAATACCTGAGATCACTAGTTTTATATTCACTTAAATATTTTTGTAAACTTAAAGCCGGATATGAATCTCTTGTTTCAATACCTTTACTTTTTAGCTTATCAACAAGTATTTTCTTATTTTTAATTGTATTTAATTTAATATCATAAAACCACGGAAGTTCATTGTCTTTGAACCCTATAAATGAAACATTCGGATTATTAATTGTTTTTTCATAAACATTGAGTAATGTTTTTTTATTTTTTATGAACTTTTCTATTTTGTTAAACTGTGACAAGCCTAATGAAGATTGTAAGTCAGTAATTTTAAAATTTAAACCGAATCCCTTATGCCAATCATTTTTATCTTTAACCCTATTAAAATATTTTAAATCTGATAAATAATCAAAATATTTTTTATTGTTGGTAAGTATCATCCCGCCCTGTCCCATAGTTATTAATTTATGAGGTGTAAATGAAAAAATACTTAAATCACCCAATGAACCACACATTAAATTTTTATACGAAGATCCAAGAGCATGAGCAGAATCTTCTATAAATTTTATACTATTCTTTTTGCACCAACTATAGATTTTTTTTCCATCGCCGGTTCTTCCATTTAATGGTACAAAAATAATTGCGTCTATATTTTTTTTAGTTAATAATTTATCGTAAGACATACACAGATCTTCATCAACATCAACTAATACTGGCTTTGCACCTGCCCAAATTACTGCATTTATTGTAGCAATCATAGTTAGGTTTGGTATTGCTACCCTGTTTCCTTTTCCTATTCCTGCTGCTAACAAGCTAAGGTATATAGCAATTGTTCCATTTGGTACAGATAAGCAATATTTTCTATCGACAAAATTTTTGATTTTATCTTCAAGTTTTTTTGTTACCCTGTGCTCTGTTATCCATCCACCAGAGTTTAAATAACTTGATACACTTTTAATGTCCTCTTTGTCTATGAAAGGTTCAACTTGATTATATTTCAAATTCTTGTCCTGTCTATATCGGGTCCAAAATATGGTCCATTTTTTGTTTCTATGACTATTGCATCCTCAATAATAAAATACTCATGAGCACCATTAAACTGAACTATCATTTCACCTTTGTTCACAATATGAGAAGATATAAATTCACCTGATTCTTCGTATAAGTTACATTTAATGCATCCACTTACAACATAAACTGTTTCGTTGGTTTTTGTAGACTCTCTTGGAAATGTATTGTGATAGTGAGTTTCAAGTCTTTTGTCTTTTTCGTAATTCCAAATTCCAACTTGAATAAAATTCTCATCTTCCGTTAAGAAAGTGAGTCCTTTGTCTGATGCCTCTGGTCTTATTATGGAAGCTAGGTGAAGTTTTCCCGAATATATTTTTTCTATTACTTCTTTATTCATTATTTTCTGAATACCATTCTACAGTTTTTTTAATTCCTTGGTTAAGGTCAATCTCTGGTTTCCAATCTAGAATTTTACTACCTAATGTTCCATCAACTGTCTTTTTCATTACACCATCAGGTTTTTCTAAGTTATATGTAAATTCGCCATCCCATTTAATTTCATCAGCTATTGTTTGGCTAATTTCTGTAATTGAATATCCTTTATTCACCCCTACATTAAAAAAATAGTACCCCGAATCTAGACTTAGACATTTAATCAATGCGTTTGCACCATCTTCTACATAAAGCCATTCTCTAATAGGTTTTCCTGTTCCCCAAATTTCAATAGTTTTTCTGTTTTCTTTTTTTGCATCATATATTTTTTTTATCAAAGCTCCTAAAGCATGCGATCTTTCTTCTTCGAAATGATCATAAGGTCCATACATATTTGAAAATACTACGTTCATGCTTGTCACGTTGTACTGATCAAAGAAGCTTTTTCCTAAACCAACTGTTGTTCTCTTTGCCATTCCGTAATTAAAAACTGATTCATGAGGAGGTCCGTTCCAGAAGTTACTCTCTTCATAAATTTCTAAACTTCCTGGATACGCACAGTTAGAAATGGGATTAATTATCCTATTTACATCGCAATTAACTGCTGCAGAGTAGATATTTGCTGACATAATCATATTTTTATGGAGTAAATCAGCTTGATATTTATAGCCAAATGATATTCCACCTACAAAAGCAGCACAGTTGATGATTGAGTCTATATTATGACTTTTTAAGTAATTTTCTAATTCATTCTTATCACAAATGTCTATATGTTTTTTACCTTTAATTTCAATAAAGTCATTTCCCTGAGCGCTTAATATGTTTTTTACATGCTTACCTAAAAAGCCTTCTGATCCAATAATTAATGTTTGTTTATCCATTGCACTATCTAATAAATATTTATTTTAATACTATTATTATTTGATTATGTCCAGCAAATATAAATTTGATATAACTTACGTATTTGGAGCTGGAAGAAAAGCTAAGTTATCTTCTGATGAAGATTTTGGGAAAGAGTTTTTTTACGGATATCCTTATTTTAAAAATAAAAATTTTTCTATGAACATAATTGAAACAGTTGGAAGAAAGAGACCCTACATAATTTCTTTTTTAATTAGTTTATTGGATACTGTTTTATCCAAAGGAACAAAGTTGACTTTTTACATGATCAACCTCCTCACAAAAAATAACTTATCAGAAATTTATAGTTCTAAAAATGTAGTCTCATCGAATCACGGTATTGGAATGACATGCTTTCCGTTTATAAGGTTATTTAAGTTTTTTAAGAATATAAATTTCATAGTTATAAATTCTGGTTTATTTGCTATGAAAAAAAGCTATTTTATCGTAAGAATACTCAGAAAAATTGTTATGTCTCTATTTTTAAATACAGTAGATATAATAATCTTTACAAGCAGAAGTGAATTTAATTTTGCTAAAGAGCGATATCCAAAATTCAATGATAAATTTTTTTGCCATCCGTTTTGCCTTGATTTAGATTTTTGGAAACCAAAAAAAGAAATAAATAATCTTAATAAAGAAGGGATTCTCTTTATAGGTAGCAATGGACATAGAGATTTTGATTTGGTAATCGAAATTGCTAATAAGCTTCAAAACATACCTTTTACATTTATAACAAAAGTAATAAAAGATTCTGATGTTAAATCCCAAAATGTTAATAATATACTTGGAGACTGGAATGCAAGTTATTTATCCGATCCAGAAATTAGAAATTATTATGAGAATTCACGCTTGGTAATATTACCAATAAATAATACTTTAGTTTCATCGGGTCAAAGTGCTGGGCTTCAAGCAGCATCTGTTGGAACTACTGTTTTAACGACTCGTACAATAGGATTCTGGGATTATGACAAATACAAAGATTCTGAAAATATTATTTTTGTTGAAGATAATAAGTTAGATTTGTGGGTTGATAAGATAAATGAAGTTTATGAAAATCAATCTTTGCTAAATAAAATTTCATCTAATTCAATTAAATTAGTCCGAGAAGAGTACGATCTGAGCAAATTTCATCTTAACCTTCAAAAATATCTCAAATTATAAATTATATGTTTAAACTTTCTATTGCAACAAGTTATACGAATCCTGAAAAAAGGATGGACCCTTGGAGGGAAGCATTAGCTTGCTATGAAGATTTAGCAGATGAAGTAGTAAGAAGTGGTGAAGACTGGCCATACGAGTTTACATGGGATTATATAGGTAAAGTTTTTAATGAAAGCTACCAAAAAGCAACCGGTGATTGGGTTATAAGAATGGATCTTGATTATTTTTTTCATGAAAAAGATTTTGAGAATATAAGAAAAATTTTAGGAGATAATTTTGACAAGCCAGCAGTTGCTTTCCCAAAGTATCAATTCTTTACTCCAGACAGATATGCGTTAAAAACTAATATTGTAATAGCCTATAATAAAAAAAATTTTCCAGAGATAAAATTAAATGGTGGAGGCGATCTGTGTTTGCCTACTTTAAATGGAAAAGAAATTCTTCCAAATGAGGTTCCTATCTCTAAAGTATTTTTATGGAATTATGACTCAATGTTTAAAACAAAAGAAATAATATCTGAGGATAGAGCGAGGTTTGCCAGGGCATGGTTTAGATATTTTGGTGACTGGGGCAAGAATGAAGGAGATAATCCAGAAAAAGCATTTGAAACATGGTTTGATATGATTCAAGGAAGATATAAAAATCATAAAAAATTGATGGATATTGACAATCACCCAAAATATATAAAAAAGAAAATTGAGAATTTAAGTGAAGAACAATTTGGATTCGACGCTTTTGGGTTAAAAGAAAAAATGCATCAAGGAAAAATTAAAAAGTTAAAGAACTTTCTAACAAAGTAAATTATTAAAAAAGAAATATTCAATTTTCTAAAATTAGCATAAATATCAAAATTAATAAGCAAATTAACCATAAGTCAAATTGAGAAGATTTATAAAATATACTTAAGTTTTCAGGTTATCTTTATTTTTTTGGATTATTAAATATGCTAATAAAAGAAAATACACAATTATTAAAAGTATTTTGTATATCGAAACAACTTGAATTTCATATAAATAATTTAGAAAATCTTCATTTTGTGCTGGTAAATTAAATTTATTTAAAAGACTAATGAAACTATCTAGATCAATAAAGAAGAAGAGCAATTTAAATATGGCGACTCCAAGGAAGCTTGTGACAAAAATCTTAAAGTAGCTTTCAACTTGTAATATTGAATTTAGGTATCCTAAAAGATATTCTGGTTCAACATATTTAATTTTTCTACCAAAACTATTCATCTGTTCAGTGGTTGATAACTGCGTTAATATTGTAGTTTCGAAAAACAATATAGAAAAAAGTGAGAAAAGACTTAATGTTACTAATGCTTTTCTAATTAAAGAAAAACTATTTAATTTATGATGCATAAAAAAATATATGATTGAAAGTGGAACTAAAGAGTATAAATATCTGAACCCATACGAAGAAGCCGCTGATTTCCACAATAATACTGCACCAAAAGATTGGATGAAAGGAATTAAAAAAATGGTAGTTACAAAGATATTATTTTTTTTACTAATAAAAAATGATGAAAAAATCCCAAAAAATATGATTGGTGAAAACCAAAAAATTCCAAACTCTTTACCAAAAAGTATTAAAAAACTATTTTTAATATTTTCGCTTACAAAAGTAAATATATTTTCACTGAGAAAATAATTCCCTAGCATTCCGCTTGTTCCATACAAAGTTTGGGGATTGATAGTAATTATTCCATAAATACTTTTTGAAATAAGGCAATATAATCCAACACAAATTAAGGTTGAAAAAATAAAATAAGGGTTGATATATAAATTTTTATCAAATCTTTTTTTAATGATATAAGAAATCAATAGGGGAATTATCAAAGAATAATAGTTCACTAGCCTTACAAGTAGTGAAATTAATATTGTAAATGGAATAATAAATGCATACAAATTTTGATTTTTTTCTAGATAATATTTAAAAGAAAAAAATATTATTAATGTAATTGAAAAAGTTTCGTAAATATGAGACATAGAAAATCGTTCAAAAGCAAAATATGCAACACCTGAGGCAGAGTATATTAGAGCAATTTCTAATAGTGTGGTTTTTGTATTCAATAATTTTAAGCATTTATTCAATAGGTAGATTGTAAAAAACATATAAGTGACCGAGGAGAAAGAATATATTAATAATTTATAATTCATGAATACTACATATTTATCCTTTTGATAATTCTGCAAGAAGCTATCAATTGAATTACCTATTAATAAAAATGGACTTGAAAGTATCCCTGAACCAACAAATCCTTTTGGAGCTATTTTTCCATCTAAATTAAATCTTCTATCTTCATAACCCATTAGTTGATTGGAGTAGTCAAAGTCAAAATCTTGGGAAATTGTTTCTGCATGTGAATAGTAGTCATAATCGTCTCCGCAGCAAAAAATTCCGTCTTCAAACCTAAAATCAATTTTAAAAAATAGTAAAAAAAACATTACTAGTAATAAAATCTGAAAATTTTTATTTTTAATTAAACTCATTGTTTTTGAGCTTTGTAATGTTATTAGATTCAATATCATTTTCAATATTTTGAGATATAAAAAGTAGAATTATCGAGATCAATAAAGACATTAAAGAAATAATTACCCATGATCCTTTTGGAACACTTTCGAGGATAAAAATAATTCTAATTATTGAATACAAGGATAAAAACAAAAATAATTGAGAAATAATATCGATTAGAGCTGAAAATTGTAAATTTGAATATCTAAGTTTTATTTTAATTTTTCTATAATATGAAACAATTGTGAAATACAATAATTTAAATAGCATTGTGTTAGCTTTCAACTGGCTTTTTTCGTCGCCATAAGTCACTATATTTTGGTATTGACCAATTTTTAATTTATTCTTTTTTGAAATATTTGATACATAATAAATTAAATAGAAAGGATACCCGTATCTTTTGAACAATTTTTTGACAGAAAAGTTTGATGTAATTTTTTTCGACATAAAAAATAAACCATTCAACGGGTCATTTATCTTCCAATTGCCTGTTGTTAATTTAATTAATAAAGACGCCAATGCATTTCCAAGGTATCTAATAAAAGGTATCTTTCCTTTAATTCCATGTTTCCAAAATCTGTCACACTTTATAAAATCAAAATTTTCATTTTGGCCTGTATTGGACAAATATAAAATATCATGAATATCGAACTGATTATCTCCATCAATTTTAATAAGATATTCTGAATCTAATTGATTAAATATATCCAATCCGACTTCAAAAGATCTACCTGCACCAAGATTTTTTTTGTTTTTATGATATATAAAATTTTCTTTATCTAAATAATCTTGACATTTTTTATATGTAAAATCAGAACTATTGTCATCAAGTAAAATTACGTTATCAAAATGGGGATATAAATTGTTTAAAAGATTTTCAATTGTCTTATCTTCGTTGTACGCAAGTATTAGAAGTGAAGCCATAATTATGTATTCTAACAACTAAAGTAGATATAAAAATTATCATTAGCTAAGTTAAAAAGGTATGGAACGTTTTAAATATAGGTATAAAAAATTATTATTTTTGATAGTTATTAAGCTACAATTCTTATATCTTTATGTTTTCTATTATTTAAACAAAAACAAAGAGCTCCTTGAAATAATCAATAATAATAGAATCTACCTGAAAACAATAAACAAATTTTTATCAGAAGATAGTTACGCTCAAAATGATTATGGTGTCCAGAGGAGAATTTACAATAACCTCGAAAAAGAAATTGTTAAAATTCCTACTTATAGTGACTTATTAATATTTTTTGTAAAAAAACTTTTCAAGAATAAAGTTAATTATTTAGAAATAGGGGTATCTGTACTTAAAAATTATCTTCAAATAAATAATGGGGTGTCTGACTCAAATATAGTTGGCTTTGACATAAACGATTTAAATCCAAATTTTATAAATTTAAATAAAATACAAAAAAATAACAATAATTTGATACATTTCAAAGGTAACGTTCTGAGTAAGGAAGATGCGCAAAAATTTAATGAAACCTTTAAAGATAAATTTGATTTAGTTTTTTCTGATGCATTGCATGAGCCTGAAGCAATTAGATCCGAATATGAATTAATAATTAAAAATAACCTAAAAAACAAATTTCTAATTTACTACGACGATTTAGATTTTGTTGGAATTGAAGATGAACTTGGAAAAATAAGAAAAGATTTAAAAAACCATCTAGAAAAAAGTATTAATTTTTACACTTTAAATATATATGGTTGGATAGGTCAACATGAGAAATTACATAAAAATGGTATTTTGACTACATTTGATCTAGAGGAATTTTTAAAGCTAAATAATATAAAGCTGTTTAATTTTAAAAAAATTGATTAGATTAAGTGGAGATTTTTTGTCTATAGAAGGTTTCAAAAATATTTAAAGAAACTAAAAATGTAGCCAATAATATGCCAGGATTTATTTTTATTACGCCTGAATAATTCCAATGGTTTAAAGAAATAAAATATAATACGTACGACAGAATAGAAATCGTTTTAACTCTACCGTCATTTAATAGAGCAAACTGTAAACAGAATAAAAGGGTTAAAAAACTACCAAAGCTATAAAGGTTAAATCTTAAAGGCGGATACCAGCCTATAAATGACCAAAAAATAAAAGATACTGAAAAAATTAAAAATAATTTCAATAATACATCTTTATGTAAATTTTTAGATTTATCATTAATGTTCTTAAAATTTACTAAGCACAACACTATTAATACAGAGAGATAGATTGCAGTTTTAAAAAAATCAACTAAATAACATTTAAGAAATATAGGTATTGACATGCAATAATATTCTGAATTTTCTTGATTAAAATTGACATTTTCATAACCTGCTAATAAGAAATCTTTTACCCAGACAAACTGATGCCAGTATTCAAAAGCAGCATTATAAGGATCATATCCCATAACACTTATAAATACATTCCATGTTAAAACTGGAGTTACAAACAAAACAAAAGAAAATAAAAGTCTATGAAAATTTAGTAATATTTCATTAATAGATTTCAATTTATGTAAAACAAGAAATAGCAATGGTAAAGCAAAAGTCATATTGGATAAAGCTAAAACTCCTAGAATAAAACTAAATAAATAAATCTTTTTATATTCAGAAAATTGATATGTAATAAAATAAAAAGATAATGAAAATTGTAGGACAGTCAAGGTTTGATGAGCAGAATCAAAAACACCCCACTTCACTATCGGTGATAAAGATAAGAAAAATAGTATACTGATAATTTTTTTTGTGTCTAAAGTAATTTTTAATTTCAATAATGAATCAAGAAAAACTTTACCTGCTATTGAAATAATTAATATATGAGATAAAGTAAAAGATAAAAATTTATGAATCAAACTGTTTGATAAAAAAACATTTAATATTTCATAAAACATTTTTAAAGTAAGAATATATAGAGGTCTAGTTTGATAGTTGTAATCATATTTATATATTGATTGGAAATCATAGACTCCGGCTAAATACAATTCTTGATCACAGCTTACAGGTACGTAGTAAGAAATATTTGATTTATGTATATTATTTTTTACAAATTCATTACATTCAAAATAAGATGAATTTGATGGATAGATGATAAATAAGAATGTGTAGAGAAATATAAATATTAATAAGTTAATTAATATAATTTTTCCTAACCTTAAATTCATTGCTAGGGTCTCAGTATATTAAATTTAACATTACTGTTTTCTCTAAAATTATAAATCATTGATAAGGCCCAGATTAACAAAGTGCTCCCATGGATATCAGGTTCATTGAGTCCTTTAGTTATATTTAAACCATAATAATAAATTTGGCTTTTTCCAATATAATATGAAAAACCACCATCATTTTGAAAATAGTGATTGAATATTAATTCTTCAACATTTTGAAAAAATAAATCTATCTCAGCCTTTTTATAGTCTGTAAATCTACTACATCTGTATAAGACATAAACTATATCAACAATGTCACACCCATATCCTTCTGGTTTGATTGTTAAACAAGTATCAATTAAGTTATTAGGTTTATGCACAGGTTCTCCTAACCAATCTAAGCCAGTTAAAACTTTCATTGCGCCATTAATTAATTCATTTTTTTCTGGTACATTGTTTTTAAAATAACAACCTGTTTCTTTATCCAAAACACTATTAGAAAAATTAACCAACTCATTTTTCATTTCAATATATGACTTATTTTGTTTTTCTTGAGATTCAATGAACACACAAAGTGCTGAAAACTGAGCACCAGCATTCCATGGTTTAGACCAATTCAATGAATTTAAATATCCTGTAATATTGCTTTCTCTAAATACACTGTCATGATATTTTTTATTATTTTTCGATCCTACCTGGTATAAGGTAGAGATTGCTTGTTTAGTTTCAGCTCTAATAAATTCTTGTATTTCTTCTTTTTTAGATTTAACATTGTTATTTCCATTTAGTAGCCTCTTAATATTTCTTTTAGTTTCTTTTAGAGGCGAAAATTTATTTATGCTTTTTAAATAGTTTAAGTCAATAAAAGAGGATTCCGAAAAGTTTTCATTATCATTATTTTGAAATTCATTTATAAAATTTAACCAACTTTTTTTTTGGTTTTCTGAAATGTTCCTCCATTCATCAATAATATATAAACTCTTAATTGCAAAGCAGCTGAACCCTAATTCGATTTTTTTTCCTTCTTCTGTATTTCCTTTTTTAACTGGAAAGTAAGTATAGGGCTTATCTTTTTTCAAACTATTTAAAAAATCTAAGTAACTTTCTTTAAAGTCTTCATTAATTTTTGATTTCATAACCATTAGCCATTAAGTTAATAAAATAGTATTTGTGAATAATTTTGTGTACGCAGCAGATAAAAATTATAACAAACAGCTATTTTACTCAATTTATAGCTTACTAGATAACTCAAATACACATATTGATTTACATATAATACACAAGGAACCGGATACATTTTCTGAATACAAAAATTATATAGAAAAAAAATTTTACAATTTTTCCATTACAATATATCCATTTCAATTTAAGAATATTAATTTTCCAAATTTGGAAAACAAACATGTCTCTGAGGCGACTTATTACAGGCTTTTTATAGATAAGATTATTCCACAAAATATTGAAAGTTATATTTATTTGGACGCCGACATTATTGCAGTTAACAATTTTGACAGTTATTTAGATAGAGTAACTTTGAAATTAATTGAAAGTGATTATGTTGTAGCGTGTAGGACGGATTTCAATAAAGATGCATTGAATGAAGAATATTTTAAAAATCTTGAAATGTTTTCATCAAAATACTTTAATGCAGGTGTGATGATAGTCCATAATAAAAAGTGGATAGATAAAAAAATTGGTGATATGGTTCTTGAAAGACTTGAAGAATTAAAAGAAAAAATTAATTATTGGGATCAGGATGTTTTAAATAGTTATATTGATGGTAAATATATCGAACTTAATGAGGAATTTAATTATCCTATAGATCTAGCTTCACCAACCTTTCTTGAAGAAATTAAAAAAAATGCTTTATTTATACATTATCAAGGAAATAATAAACCTTGGAACATAAGGGGGTGTTTTAATATAGCGGCTTCTTTTTATCAGAATATAGCTTTAGTTACTGAAGGAAAATACCATTTAGTAAAAACTGTCAGAAGATTTGATTTAATTTACCTAATTAGAAAGACTATCAGTTTAGAGTTTAAAAACTTATCTAAAAAATTAAATTTTTATAAAGAATCTATCAAAATAATATTTTTTTAATTATGGTAAATACGTGAATATATTAGTTTTTGGAAGCAAAGGATTGGTTGGTAGCTCAATTGCTAGAAGATTTAATTCTTCTTCTAATTACAACGTTATTGAATCATCCAGAGAAGATACTGATTTATTTTCATTGAGTGAAACATCTAAAAAAATTAATGCATCTAATCCAGATATTGTAATAATTGCAGCAGCTAAAGTTGGTGGAATTTATGCAAATAATACTCAAAGATTTAGTTTTATAATTGAAAATCTAAAAATATCAATGAACATATTTGAATCTTTAATTAATTTTCCTCATATAAAAATTGTCAACATCGGTAGTAGCTGTATTTATCCTTTGACTGCCAAAAGTCCTATTTCTGAAGAAAGTTTAATGACAGGAAAGCTAGAACCAACAAATTCTCCTTATTCAATGGCAAAGCTTTCCTCTCTTGAAATTGCTAAAACAATGAAAGAACAATTTGGACATAAAATTTTAAACATTATGCCTACAAATTTATATGGGCCAAATGATAGATTTGAAGAATTTAATAGTCATGTAATTCCAGGTTTAATTTATAAAATGCATAAAGGAAAAATTGGGAAGTTTGATGAAGTAGAAATATGGGGTAGCGGAGCTCCCTTAAGAGAGTTTATGCATGTTGACGACCTTTCGTCTGCAATAGAGTTCCTAATAGAGACAAATTCTAGTCATGAACTTTTAAACATTGGAAGCAATGAGTCAATCTCAATAAAAGAGTTGGCAAAATTAATTAAAAAAGTTGTAAATTATGAGGGAGAATTAAGTTTTAATTCTTCTTATCCCGATGGTAATCCCAAAAAACTTTTGGATTCAAGTAAATTAAACAGTCTGGGTTGGCAAAGTAGCATCTCTTTAGAAGAAGGAATTAAAGATACATATAACTGGTATGTAAAAAATATAAATTAAACTAGAGGATACTCCCAAGTAGGTTTAATCAAATTCTCATTTAATAGAACTTGCTCTTTTCTTGCAAGTTCTATATCAGAATCAACCATCATTTTTACTAGTTCTTTAAATTTTGTACTTGGCTCCCAATTAATACCTGTTTTAGCTTTTGAATAATCTCCTAATAAGTAGTCAACTTCGTTGGGTCGTAAATATCTTTCAGAGGTTAATACATAATCCTCCCAATTCAGACCCACTAAATCAAAAGCTATTTTTAAAAACTCTTTAACAGTGTGACTTTCACCCGTTGCTAATACCCAATCATCAGGAGTTTCGTGTTGTAACATTTTCCACATGCCTTCTACATAATCACCTGCAAAACCCCAATCTCTTGAAGCATCAAGATTTCCCAGAGTTAACTTAGCTTGTATACCAAGATGTATTCTTCCTACAGCTCTTGTGATTTTTCTAGTAACAAAAGTTTGGCCCCTTAATGGAGATTCATGATTAAACAAGATTCCATTTACACAAAATAAGTTGTAAGAATCTCTATACATTTTTGTCATATTATGGGCAAAAACTTTGGATATAGCATACGGACTTCTAGGATCAAACGGGGATTCTTCAGTTAGTTTTAGTTTTGATTTGCCACCGTACATCTCTGAAGACGATGCTTGGTAAAATTTTATTTCTTTATCTGAATATCTAATTGCCTCAAGTAGTGATAGCGAACCTATAGTGCCAGTTTGAGATGTGAACATTGGGTTTTCAAAAGAAACCATTACATGAGATTGTGCTGCTAAATTATATATTTCATCTGGAGAAATTGACTGTACAAGTGTGTTAAGCGAAGAGGGGTCCAATAAATCAGAATAATGAAGTTTTAGTTGACCTGTAGTTGAATAGTTCGAGATTAAATTATCTATCCTCTCAGTATTAATTAAGGATGATCTTCTAACTGTTCCATGTACTTCATAGCCTTTTTCTATTAATAATTTACTTAAATAACTTCCATCTTGTCCTGTTATTCCTGTAATTAGTGCTTTTTTTTGCATTATATTATTTTCTCCTATCAGATTTTAATGTTCTTTCACTCAAATAGTATCCTATGAAAAAATAATAAATTAAAGGAAACTGCACTCCTTCCATTGGTATATCCACGCTAGCCATAAACAAGCAAGGAAGCATAAAAGTAAATGCATGATTTTTTAAATCTGATGATCTCAATAGCTTTATTAATGCAATATTTAAATATACAAATAAAGCTAAGTTTATGAACCCGCCCCGAGCAAATGTATTCACAAAGTAATTATGTACATTTTCATTTAAACCGTCTCTTCCTAACCTTCCAGGAGCAGAGGGATCTGTCATTACTGGAATTATCTCACCGTAGCCATAGCCTCTAATTAATCTATTCTTATCTCTTAAGTCTTCATAAACATCCTGCCAAATATCTAGTCTCCAGTTAGTTGTTGGATCAGTTGAATAAATTCTTCCATCTTGAATATAGAAAGAAAGAAAGACATCCTCTGTACTTTTCTCTTCTGCAATTTTCTTAACTGCTGCTGGTAATTCTTCAACTAAGCTTAAGTCTGATTGATTATTAGAAGTATCAAAAGTTACGCCACTGACCCTTAAACTAGATATCGAAAAGATCCCAATGCTTATAAAAATCAATAATATGATTTTTAACCTTAATTTTTTTAATTCTTTAAAACTAAAAATAGTATTTAAAATAAAAAACAGCACCAACCCCCCAACAGCGCCCCTGCTGTTAGCAGCTACTAGTGGAAGGAATAGAGAAAATAAGAAATAACCCCAAAATAAACCGAATGTATATTTGGATGAATATTGTTTTATATAAAAAGAGCTTGCAATAACAACCATCACCATGTCAGAAGCTTTCATAAATTGAAATTTATCTGAGTTGTTTTGTAAAAAAGAAATAATAAAATTTGGATAGTTGCCGGTTTGAAATATGTAAACAAATAATGGCATGGATAACATTAAGGATTTATGTATCAGACCATTCGATGAAAAGCTTGCAATTATAACTCCAAAATAGATAAAAGCTATTGTCCATATATATGAACTTACTTTAAAGTTATACAAACTTATGTCCGAAAAATTAATTAAAATTCTCGCTAAAAAATAAATTATTATTAATTTATGAATAATATTAAATCTTGTTTTTTTAAAATTAAAAAATTGCTTTGGTCTTCCATAAAATAAAAAATATAAAGATAGAGCAAAACAAAATCCAATTGCCAACTCACCAAGTAGAAAAGAAAAGAGATTAAGACCTAAAAAAGATCTGGTAAATATACCCGTCAAAAAAATAAAAATGAAAACAGTATAAGTAACTGAAGTTTTCAGTAGTGGAGTAAAAATATTATTCATTTTTTCAATTTTTTTATTTTATAATCATAATAGATCTTTTCAACAAAACTATTTTTTGACTGTGGAGGCCTCAAAAAAATAAGCTCTTCTTTTTTGTTAAACATATCTATGAATAAATTTTCATAATCTGAACACATCTTTTCAGAATTAAATGGATACTCTTCTAAATTAGCTAGATATTTTTCATAATCACTCATCATTTCTAATATTTTCTCTTGAAGATTGCTTTCGTTAAAAATTAGACCAAAATTTTTACAATACTCTGTGGTTCCACCACTGTCTATAAACAACAAAGGTAATCCACACTGAGCTCCCTCAATGTGGTGATTCCCTGAAGGCTCAAATAAAGATCCTGTTATATATAAATGGTTTTCTTTTATTTTTGTTGCTAACTCTTTTCCTGAAAGTGGTTTTACAACATTGACATTATTGAAAGTAAGTCCTTTTGGTAAATTTCCAATATACATAAATTCAATTTTTTCTTTCCATGCTTTATCATCTAATAGTTCATCTATCTTACTGTAAGTCGTAAAACCTTTATTCCAGTTTGCTCCCCAATGATGGGTTACTATTTTTAATTTTTCCTTTTTATTCCAAGGATTAAATCCAACATTATTAAATATTTCATTATTTGCACCAGCGTAAATGACATGATTTTCTCTGGGCCCTATGCCCTGTTCTATATATAAATTCTTCAACCATTGACTAACAAAAATAGTAAAGTCTGAGGTCTTGTTTGCCTCAATAAGGTATTTATTTACATACTTTGTATTTTTTCTTTCGTCACATTCATTAATTCTATGAGCAACAAGGGTGTCTTTTTTCGTATATTTTATATAATTTTGTACATCTATGTGTGTAAATGCTGAAGATTCTGAGGTTTTCCTTGGTTCAGTGATTAAGATTATATCTATATCATCATCTAATAAATTATTCACAACTCTATAACCTTTGTTTTCTAAATGATTACGAAGATTTATTGCAAATAGATTACCTCCTCCCCAGGGGCCATCTTTTATTTTTGTTCCAATACTAATTTTCATAAATTTCTCTAAACATTTCTAGAAATGGATTGAATCCATTTGGAATTTTATATTTTGATACTTTTTTTGTTGAGTACTCTACATCTGGTTTGGCAAATTGAAAACTCTCCATTTCAAATATTGAACTTGGAGAAAGTAGTTTGGATGCAAATCCTACATCTGTTGAAATTATAGGTGTTCGCGTAATTGCACATTCAAATAATGCTCTTGGTCCTCCTTCTACCCTTGAGGCTACAATATAAAGGTCCAATAAATTATAAAATTCATTTAATTTATTAAAATTTACCATCTCATGATAATGAAATGGAATGTTATATTTTGTAAAATTTTCAATTAAATAACCCCTTCTTTTACCGGTTAGTAATACCTCTAAATCAGAATTTTCTTTGCTCATTTCAAGAATAATCTTTAGAAATCTATCAGGACCTTTTGAAAGTTTTGGGCTTTTGAGATCAATGCCTTCAGTATCTCTCTGAAAGGAGCCAATAACAAAAGAAGAAGTGCTAATGTTATATTTTTTTCTTAAGTTGTTCTTATTATTAATTTCAAAAAAATTGTTTTGGTTAACCCAAAAAGGAATTACATATATTTTTTTATTTGTAAGAGACCTGAGCTGTTCTTTGGTCTTATATGAAACAGTATGATAAATATCTATATATTCATCTCTTTTATAAAAATTAGTTTTTTCTTTTTCATCAAATTTATTAAAGTCAATATGGTGAATTGTACAAACAACTTTACTTATTTTTAAACTTTTTTTTTGCACTTTTTTCCAAGTCCAAGGTGCAATTAACCAAATAATATCCGCATCTTTAATATTTTCTGTAGTAATTTTTTTGTTAAAATTCTTCCATTCAGAAATAACATTGTCAACGACCCAATTTTCATTTAATTTATTAATAAATATTTTCATTAATTAAATTCTATTTTTAAATCAGGTAAAGTATCATTTTTTACACAACTAGCGTAATAATTCTGTTCCTTTTTTTTATTAGAAGAAATATTATTTTCCATATTTAACATATATAAAGGCTTGTTTAATTTTCTATACTTATAATTTCTCTTAAACATATCGGTTATTAATTTGTAATCCTGTGCATAGTAAAAATTTTCATTATATAATCCTGCTTTGATGATTGAATCTTTTTTAATCATTAATGTTCCATGAATAAATGGGTTTTTTAATTTACTAATAATTTTAGAAGGAAAATAATAAGAAATACCTGGTATTTTTTTTCTGGTATTTTTAATAAATGCTCTTGTGGTGCAGAAGTCTAAATTAAAGTTAACCATTTCTCTAACTTGATCTTCAATTCTTTTATCAAAACTAATATCATCAGCATCTTGTCTTGCAATAAAGTACCCGGATGAATTCTGTATAAGAAAATTTAATGATTTTGTAAGACCAAGGTTTTTCTTGTTTCTAAAAATTTTTATATTTGTAAACCTATCTTTATAATAATTTATTTTTTCATACGAACCATCTTCAGAACAATCATCCATTATCAACAGTTCTAAATTTTGATACGTCTGGTTCATAATACTTTCAATTGCTGTATCTAATGTATTTATGGAGTTATAAGTGCTCATTATTACTGAAACAAAATTATTATTACTACTCATGAATGCCTTTAAAAATTTTTTTTAATTTATTGTTGTTTAAATGCTCATTTATATGCTGATAGTTTTGTTTACCTATAAATTTTATTTCTTCTTTATTGTTTAGTAACAATAATTTATTTTTTAAATCTTCATAGTTAAATTGTTCGAATGCCAATTGATACTTGTCAGGGAAAAATTCTTTTACACCGCCTGTGTCGGGAAAAATAGAAGGAACCCCCAATGATGAGGCTTCACATAAAAGAGTTGGTTGTCCTTCATAGAGCTTTGTTGCGGTAACAACAGCTCGTGAATTTGATATTATATCCAAAACTTCTTTATTAGTCTTTTCACCAACAAACTCAACTTTAATGTTTTGATATGTTTCTTTTAAACTATCTAAGTTTGGACCTTTGCCAATAATTTTTAATTTTAAATCTTTAAGGTCGGTCTTTATAAATGTTTCGATTAACTCCTTTACTCCCTTTTCTTCAGAAATTCTCCCAGCATAAACTATATAATCTCTATTTACCTTATCGTTTTCTGAAAATTTCCTGTCTAATTGTAAATTATTGGGATATGTCGTGATTTTATTTTCATTCACTCCTAAATCTATCAAAAACTTTTTATGAAAATCAGTTAAAACTAGAATATCTATCTTATAATTTTCTAATATTTTGAAATATTTCTTACCGTAATTTATTACAGCTAAAGATTTTATTAGTGAATCACTAAAATATTTATTAATTTTTCCAACTGAAGAGTTGATAAGTCCGCAAGCCTTGCATATCTCATTGTTGTTTAGGTGATTTGAAGAAAGATAATACCTTGTACAAAAATATCTAAAATTGTGAAGTTTAACAATAGTTTTTATATTTGTATTTTTAATGACATCAAATATCCCTAATGATGCTTGAAACCAAGTATTGTGAATATAAATTAAATCAGGTTTGAAGTTTTTTATTGCAAACTTGACTTTACTATTACTTTTTACATTATTTCTAAAAACCAAAGTAAAAAGATTCCTGATTAAGTTATTACTTTTGTTTGAAAAATAAAGTGTTTCAACTTCATAATATTTTTTCAAATAACTTATTTCATTTTTAACAGCGATATCTTCCCCACCAATATTTCTGTAATTGTTATGAATAATTAATATTTTCTTCACGATATCTAGAATATATTAAAAAAATATTTTAAGTGTTAACTAATATTAAAATCAAATTATGCATGTTCTTGTATTTTTAACCTTTGGAATTTCTTTTATGGACTGGGAAAAAAGTGGGCTGTTAAGTAGAGAGATTTTGTTATATAAAAAGTTAAATGAAGAAAAAAAAATTAACTTCACTTTTGTAACATTTGGAAACTCTAAAGATGAAGATATTGTCAAAGATTTTAATGTTATCCCGTATTACAAATATAACAAAATATTCAATAGTAAAATATTGACTTTTTTTCAATCAATACAATTTGCATATAGAATAAAAAAATTAATAGACAATCCTGATTTAATTAAGACTAATCAACTTATGGGTTCATGGATGGGTATAATTTGCAAATTTGTTTTTTCTTGTCCCCTTATAATTAGAACGGGATATGATATTTTTCAATTTTCGATTTTTGAAAAGAAGAAAGTTTATAAAAAGTTAATATATTTTCTTTTAACTCAAGTGGGGCTTTTATTTAGTGATTCTTATACAGTAAGTAGTAATTCAGACAAAGCTTTTTTAAAAAAATTTTTTGTTGGAACAAATCACATATCTATTATTCAAAATTGGGTAATGACAAATTCGACAAAAAATAAATTAATAAATAAAAAAGAAAAAACCGTTTTATCAGTTGGTAGGCTTGAAAAACAAAAAAATTTCACATATTTGATTAAATCCTTTGCAAATTCTGAATATCAATTAGATATTGTTGGAGAGGGTAGTGAAAAAAAAGAATTGATTGAACTGTCTAATAAATTATTAACAAATGTAAATTTTTTAGGCACAATAGACAACAAAGAGTTACTTGATCTATACAAACATTACAAATATTTTATTTCATCTTCTGATTATGAGGGGAATTCAAAAACAATCCTTGAAGCAAAATCTGCTGGATGTGTTGTCGTTGCAAGGGAAAATAAAAACAACAAAGAAATAATCGAAAATCAAATTGATGGAGTTTTATACTCTGATGAAAATCTATTAAATTTAATTAATAAATTACAAGAAAATAAAGAGCTAACTGACCAAATATCTTCAAATGCTATTGAATCTGTGAAAAACAAAAATTCTATTTATTTAATTTTAGAGAAAGAATATAAAAATTATGAAATGGTTTTAACGAATTATTAATCTTTTTTCATTTTCAATTTTTATCTTTAAATGGTCATCATATTCGAAGTCTTGATGATTATGTGTGCAGTTGATTATTGTATATTCTGAATTGTTCAATAGATTAAAAATTAACTTTCTTGAAGCTTCATCAAGATTAGATGTTGATTCATCAAGTAACAAAATCTCTGCTTCAGATAATAAAGATCTTATAAAAGCTACCTTTTGAAGTTGGCCTGATGAAAGTGTTTTATTGCTTATTTTTTGATCTAAATTGTCATTAATATCTTCATTAAATACTTTAAAGCTTTCTAAATATTCAATCAAGATCTTATCTTCAATAGTCTTACCATTCCCATATAATATATTTTCTCTCAATGTTCCATCAATTATTAAAGGAGTAACTCCAACATATGCATATTTATTTGAAAATGAACAAACTGTACCTTTTTGTGGAAATAATAATCCAGCAGAAAGACCAAGTAATGTACTCTTGCCTGAGCCGTTTGGGCCAGTTACAACCGTATGTGAATTTTTCTTAATTTCTAAATTTATATTTTCAAAAATTTTATTTTCTGCATTAAAATATTCAAAATCTACTTTCTCAAATTTAATTGCAGTATCAATCTTGTTGTCTATATAGAAATTTTCACTATAAGTGAGTGCTTTATTTTTTTCCATTTCATATAATTTCTGAATAACAACATGATTGTTACTAACAAGCATAATATTTTTGTTTAACTTGCTAAATTCTTGAAATAGCCTTACTAAGATACCGATAAAGTCAATCGTTAAAAGTTTTGCAAAATTAAAAAATGCCAGCAGTACTGAAACTAATAAATATACTGCAAATTGTGGGAAGCTAGTGTTGATAGTTCCTACTTTTTGATTGTTAAGCTCTGCTTTTAGTAGTCTTCCTAGAGTAGTCCTAAATGATTCCAATTCTTCATTAACTTTTTTTAATAGTTTGATTAAAAAGATATTTTCTAAAACTTTCTGTACTTGTTTACTATATTGCTCTGATGCCTCCCATTTTTCATGAGCATAAACTCTTCCTTTTAATGTGAATATTTTTGTAGGAAGGTATATAACCGCTGCACCAACAACCAAAACCAAGATTGTTTGAGCATCTGTATATATTAAATATCCTGCATATAAAATAAGCTGTATAAAACTTGCGATAAATGCTGTTAAAGCATGATAAAAAGCACCCACAGATGCTGAAAAATTATTCATTAGATGGAATGATTCACCAATAGAAAAATTACCTTTATCAAAAACTTCCTTGATTACATATACCTTAAGATTCTGCTCTACTTCAAACTTCAAAGAAAAAGTATTAAATACATCTAAATATCCAAATATTTGTCTTACAACAACTATCACTGGTAATAAATAAAGATTAGACAATAAAAATTGAATTAATTGTAAATCTGAATAATTAGAACTTTCAAATAAATTTGCAATAACTACGATTATTAATAAATCACAACCAAAAGCAAGAAATAGAAGCATTACAGATAGCAATATCCTTATTTTTTTATTTTTAGTCCCTGTTATTTTTGAAACAAAAAATATATCCCTGATAAAAATTTTGAATTTTGACATTTCTTATGTTGATAGTAATAGAAAATTCTTTTTTTAATTAAAAAAAATATTTATAAAAAGGATACCTACTTTATCTATTATGCCTAAACCTAGGTTTTCTTGAGGTTTCAAAATACTGAATTTCTTTTCCAAATTTATTAGGAAATAGATTAAAATTTACTTTATCTTTAATTCCGTAACCTTTTCTTCTAACTGTTAAAAATGGAAAATCGTACTGTTTATGAATTTTTTCTTGAAATTGATTTTCATTTTCTAATAGATGTGTTCCATATATTTTTTTTATAATACTTGTAATACTTTGATCATGTCTGTTTTCAATAAATCCTTCGTTTTGGTTCTGCTGGTACTTGTCAGTAATCAAATACGGATCAAAAATAATTGTTTTTATAAATTCTTCTAAGTAGTTTTTAGTATGCTTATTATTTTTAAACATAAGAACAGAAGCATTTATTTGTGGTGTGTTTAAAAGGGTTTTATCATTTTCACATTGAAAATATTTTAACAATTCTTTGTTTGTCCACTTAAATTCTAAATTCTTATCAAGTTCTTTGAAGCTTACACTGCCAAGATCTGAACTGTTTAAAATATCTAAATATTCTCTATATCTTTTTTTTGCATGAAAATTAATAGAAGAACCAGCATCTAGATAAATTACTATATCTCCTCTTTTAGAATTTTCTATTATTTTATTAATAAAATAATACTTCCAGAGCCAATAGCCTGCTCCTCTTTTTTGCTTAAGCACCAATTCAAAATCTTGATAAAATTTATTGTCAATATCTTTAGGAGAATAGGAATAAATTTTGTCAAAAAAATTTGAATGTTCAGCAAGTATAGTTAAGTGTTTTTTTTGTAACTTAAAATTACTGTCTCCAAAAGTAAAAAAATGTATCTTATTTTTTTCCATAATAATTAAGATTTAAATTTTCTAATTAGAAGTTTTTTTAAAATTTTTTCTTTTAGTCCATAATTTAGTACTTTAGAGAACTCATTATTAATATTTAATTTTCTAATTTTATTAACTAGATAAGAAACTGTAAGGAGTTTTGAAAGCATTTGAAAATCTTGATTAAATAAGCTCATCTGATTGTTAATTTCTTCATTTAGATTTTCGGAATCAGTATATGAAATACAAAATTTTAAGTATTCTCCATATGTATGGTGTTTCTCAATAATAGGAATTGATCCAAGATAAACTGCCTCCCAGAACCTGTGAGTATCGATCCCTTTACCTTCTGGGGATAAAATGAATTTGTGACAAAACATATCTCTTATAAATTCACTTAGTGACAAATTTGTCTTGTACGTTATATCTTTTCTAGCTAAAAATTGATCTAAGGTGTTTTTTCTTTTATTTATATTTGTATCTATTTTGAAATTTATATAAATCTTTTTTTCTTTTTTGTACTCATCAATGTTTTCACTCCTATCGAAAAATTCTATGAAATCCTGTGGTCTTATATTTCGTTTTGAATAATCATTTGCTAATCCCAATGGTATTGGAATTAAATCTGGATGTTTAAATTCGACATTAATTGAGTACCATTTTGATATTATTTTTGGCTTCAGATAAAATAATTTTTCATCGATGCTTGGTGTAGCTGCTTGATGTGTAATTAATTTAATATTTTTAAATCCTGTTTGATTATTTAGTATTGAAAACAAATCTGGTAATAAATCTGTTTTACAGAAAATAATATCATTTTCATTTAATTTAAATTTTTTCGTTCTATACAGAACTCTATAATCATCTTTTTTTATAATCTCTATGTTGTTTTTATTAATTTGAAGCTTACTGAATTGATTAGGTGTTAACTCTTCAGCAAAAACAATGTCGCTTCGTCGAGCAAGATTATAACTAGTGATGTAGTCGCTTTTAGTTATACTTAAATGAAAATCTTTAACTTGTCTATTAATATTGTTCACTATTTATATATATAATACTTTCATAATAAAAATTAAATTTTAGATTTGGAGAAATATTGAGTAGAAAAAAATATACTATCCGCTATCTTATAAAAAATAAAAAAATTTTTTCAATCCTCATAATGAAGAACCTAAAAAAACATACATTAGATTTAAGTAATAAAAAATGGTTTGGGACTGACTATGGTGGCTGGTTTGTGTATTTGTATCATGATATCTTAGGTAAACAACCAATTAATATTATTTCAGCTGGTGTGGGTGAAGATATTTCGTTTGATGTTGAAATGTCATTAAATTTTAATTCAAATATTATACTTGTAGATCCAACACCTAGAGCTATTTTACATTTCAATACTTTTGTAAAAAATTATAAATATCTTGAAGAGAATGAATTTAGTGAATATAGCTATCTTGATAAAATAAATTTAAATAAATTTTCTTCAGAAAAATTTGTATTGTCACCATTTGCCTTAGAAAAAGAAGATAGTATAGAAGTTAAATTTTTTGAACCTGAGGATGAAAGCCATGTAAGTCATAGTGTTGTCAACTGGCAGAAAACAGATAGTGAAAGATATATAAAAGTTAAAACTGTAACAGTAAAAAGACTAATGGAAGATTATGATCTACAAAATATTGACATTTTAAAGTTAGATATTGAAGGGTCTGAAGTAAATGTATTAAATTCAATGTTTGATGACCTTATATATCCAAACCAATTATTAATAGAATTTGATATAACACGCACAAATAAACTTTCTGACATCTTCAAATTTTATTTGATAATAAGAAGAATTATTAAAAATAATTACATCAATATAGAAATAGATAGATTTCCACATTTATTATTTGTGAAAAAAGAAATCATATAAATTAAGATTTTTTATTTTATATTTCGAAATTACACTGTATTAATATTTAAAATAAAGGTGGGCAAATTTTATGGATATAACAATACCTGTTGCGTACGGTGAGCTGGTTGACAAGTTAACTATATTAAATATAAAAAAAAGAAAAATAACTAATTTACAAAAGATTAAAAAGATAGATATAGAACTGGAAATTCTAGAGGAGAAAGTTGAAGTTCTTAAAAGTATTAATGATAAAAAGTTTTCACTTCTTTTTAAAAAGTTGTACGATGTCAATCTAAAACTCTGGGAAGTTGAAGACAACATTAGAATACATGAATTAAATAATGACTTTAATCATAAATTTATCGAATTAGCAAGGAGTGTTTACTTTTTAAATGATGAAAGGTTTGATATTAAATCAGATATTAACAAATCTTTTGGATCTCACATCAATGAAGTAAAGCAATATACAAAATACAAATGAAAGATGCTTTAGTGATTCATCACCACCTTGGTCTGGGTGATCACATAATTTGTAACGGACTTGTTAATCAAATATCTATCCACAAAAAAATTTACTTAATCTGCAAATTACAATATTACAGAAATATAAAATACCTTTATAAAGATAATAAAAGTGTCAAAGTAATCCCTTTAACTAATTTTATGACAAGATCAATTAAATCTGAGAAAAAATTTTCTAAGCTTCTTTCTTTTTTTCTTGTTGCAGAAATAAACTACATTGGTTTTAAACAAGAAGTTGGAGATTATTTTGATGAGCTTTTTTATAAACAAGCTGGTATAGATTTTCAACATAGGTATACAAGCTTTTATGTTCCAGATGATTCTGAAAATATGATATCTATTCCAAAATCTAAATTTAGATTGATACATCAAGAATCATCTTTAGGACACTATTCTTTAAATATAGAATCTAATGATTTGATTAATGTTTTTGTTTCAAAAAATCTTGGAAGAAATATATTTT
>Ga0310343_10000067_pt1 | contig 41030 bp, 38 predicted proteins | sample HC15DNA2025_MG_FD_203519 | JGI IMG/M metagenome (GOLD analysis project Ga0310343, IMG submission 203519) | Marine microbial communities from station ALOHA, North Pacific Subtropical Gyre - HC15-DNA-20-25_MG | ecosystem: Environmental > Aquatic > Marine > Oceanic | place: Pacific Ocean: North...
TACATCGACGACGTGGAGCTGCGCCAGACCATTCACGCCGCAACCAACAAGAACGAGCAGTTTAACGGGTTTGCAAAATGGAGCTTCTTTGGTGGCTCGGGCATCATTGCCGCCAACCTCCGGCATGAGCAGCAAAAAGTGGTGAAGTACAACCACCTGGTGGCGAATATGCTGATCCTGCACAACGTCGAAGCCCTCAGCCGGGTATTGCGCGACATGGCCGCAGAAGGGATTGCCATCACAGAGGATGTTCTGAAAGCGTTATCGCCGTACCGAACCCGTCATATCAATCGCTTCGGGGACTACACGCTGGATCTGAAGCGACCGGTGGGGCAGCAGCTATTTGATTTGAAACTGGCTGAACTTGCCTCTCAGGGAGCGTCCAAAGCTCGGCCGAGCGTTGAGGATGGAACTGAATAAATAATTTGACCTAAAGATTTCTTATTTCAATGGCTTGGGCGTGTTTCTGGGGAATTTTTCACGTTTGTCTGCCAACCCTCAATCACGCGCCTGGAGAAAAGGCTGGGAACCAAGCTGATTCATCGCTCCACTCGGCAAATGCAGTTGACGGCGGAGGGCCGATGGTTCTACGAACGTTGCCGCCACATTCTTAGTGACCTGGAGGAGGCGGAACAGGGAGCAAGCAGTTCGGTAGAGCCTACCGGGCACTTGAGGATTACCGCCAGTTTCCCTGTCGGCCACGGTTTCTTGATACCGATAGTGACGAAGTTTCTGGCACGGTACCCCGGTATTACACTGGAGCTATCGTTGACGGATCAGGTGGTCAACCTTCTGGCTGAGCATACTGATGTGGCTATCCGAAATGGTCCTCTCGGTAATTCCAACTTGGTAGCCCGTAAGCTGGGTGAAACCCGAATGGTGATAGTGGGAGCACCGGAATACCTTGAACGGCGTGGTGTTCCGGTCACTCTGGAAGAATTGCGGACCCACAATCGTCTGGGTTTCAATTTTTCCAGGCATACAGCAACCTGGCCCCTGACTTTCGATGGAGAGCAAGCTGAACTCGCTCCACAGGGGAGTTTGCTAGTCAGCGATGGTGAAACCATGCGCAAAATGGCCATGGAAGGTGTCGGCCTCGCACGTTTGACCCGTTTTCTGGTTGATGAAGACATCCGCCAGGGAAGACTTGTTCCGGTTATGGAGGAGCACAACCCCGGCGACCGAGAAGAAGTCCACGCGGTTTTTCTGGGGCAGGGCCGTTTGATGCCTGGCCGGGTTCGGGTTTTCCTGGATTTTCTGTACGACAACATCCGAATCTCACCGTCGGATTAGGCCGAAGCATGTGCGTATGTCATAAAAAAGGCTGCCCCTGTTGAGCAGCCCTTGAGATTCATCCTCCACTACTACAACCGGTCAAGCGGCACGTTTCCGGCTAAACCAGTCCTCGGTGCCGCCTTCATAGTCGTAGACTTCCGTAAAGCCGGCATCTTCCAGCTTCTTGGCAGCCTTGGGAGAAGCATCACATTCGAAGTTCGCGCAGTAGACAACAATTTTCCGATCTTTGCTGCCGGTAACTGCCTCGACCTGTTCCAAAAAGGACGGTTCCTCCACAGGAACACTGATGGATGTGCGGATATGTTCTCGGTTGAAGGCATCCCTCGGCAGGACATTGATGAGCACAAAGTCTTCGTGCTCAGTTTCGTTCATCTGTTTGAGGTCGTCACGGCTAATACTCTTCATAGCGTTTCTCCTTCGTTAAGGAAATGGCTACCTCATTATCTGACTGTGATGGTTTGAGACGCGATTTCAAGGTCGTTAGCGGCCATCCTCCCGATAGAAAGCACGGCTTTTCTCGTAAACGGCCGCCATATCAATCAGGACAAAGCCCAGCTCCGATTCATGCAGGAAGAAGGTGTAAGTCACTTCTGAGGGAAGGCTCTGCCAATATTCAGGGATACTGCTTTCCCGTTGGTCAATCGCAGGGTAATGCGAATGTTCAAAGTAGCCGGTTTCAGTGTTGTCGTAGGCAACGGTCAGTGGTTCGGGGGATACCACCAACGCGTACCGCTGAAGACCGGGATAGGTGGCGGCGAGGGCGATGACACAGAGCAGGGCAGCAAGGCCGAAGCGCTCTGCTTGGGGAGCACCTTTCCCCAGTTGAACCCCCAAAACACCGAGCAGCAGCCCGGTTGAAATGAATGGCCAAAGTGGCAAGTCACCAATCACGAGATAGTTGGTGAGCAGTACGTAGTCAACGAGAGCATAGGTGCCGAGCACAGCCAGCAGAATTAGCTGTAGCACCATGCCTTTGTGTTTCAATAAGTTGAAATGGTTGGCCAATGGCCCGGTTCGATCAGTTTGGGTCGACGTAAACTCCACGTTGCCGGTGATTCCGGACAGAGCTTTGACAAGAGGGGCCTCGGTAATGATGGATTCCAATCTCGCCTTGGGCTTTCCAAAGGCGCTGCCCATGCCGATACGGTGATCCGGGTGGCCCTCTCTCAAAAAATGGTAGGGTTGCAGACGATAGGTCCGCCTGTCGGTAACGAGACTGAGTTTTGACTGCTGAAGTGCCTGAGCCATATTCCGGAATCCCGTAACGGCGGTCAGCTCAACTTTCCGAATAGTATTTAACGGAATGCGGTGGTCTCCGGTGGTGAATCCCATTAGCCCGAGGCCGGTCAACCGCGGGATGTGAATCGTCAGATTCTCGCTGTCCAGTTCCAGCCAGACCCGGCGATTAACAAACGCCACGACGCAACCCAGCAGCAAACACAACGCAATTAGGTGCAGTTCGAAAGGCACGTTACCGTGTTCGTCCAGGTATAGTTGGCTGAAGTCCAGTTCACCGAGGTTGGGCAGTGCCAATAGCAGCAGACTTCCAAGCAAAATCGTCAGCAAGGCTCCGATTGTTGCAAACAGGTGGCTGGGTTTGAGAATGCTGGCAGAGTAACGAAAGCGCTGTTTACCCATGGTTCAATGTCGTCCCTGAATCTGTATCCGTGAGTTAGAAGTGTATGATAGATAAAGAGGAGTCCCTATTATGTTAACGCGACATCATTTGGAAATGCCTACAACGGTCGCGACCCTCGACGATCTCGCACCGCTGGCAGACTATTCACTCATGGACACGCTCAACTGCGACCCTGAGGGGAAAGCAAACGGAGCTGATCACGCGCCAAGACAAGTCTTCTCGGGCCACTATGTTCCGGTTAGCCCCACGCCCATCGAAAACCCCGAATACGTCGCCCATGGGAAAAACCTGTTTCACGAACTGGGTTTCGCCGACAGCATGGCGCAGTCCAGCGACTTCATCCGTATGTTCTCCGGCGACTTGTCGCATGTTCCGGAGCCTCTGCGCAACGTGGGGTGGGCGTGTGGCTACGCACTTTCCATCTACGGCACCGAATTCTACCAACAATGCCCGTTCCAGACTGGCAATGGCTACGGCGACGGCCGCGCGATTTCCGTGCTCGAGGCTGTCATCAACAAGCAGCGCTGGGAAATGCAGTTAAAAGGGGCAGGGCGCACGCCCTACTGCCGCGGCGCAGACGGCCGGGCAGTTCTGCGTTCCAGTGTGCGGGAGTTCCTGGCCCAAGAGCATATGCACGCGCTGGGCGTGCCCACGTCACGGTCTCTGAGTCTGTACGTGTCGACAACCGAGAAAGTCAGGCGCCCCTGGTATTCGGAGGGTTCACGCTCGGTAGATCCCGATATTCTCGTATCCGAGCCAGTGGCCATCTCGACACGTGTTGCACCTTCGTTCATTCGGGTAGGGCAGCTGGAGCTCTTTAGTCGTCGTGCCCGCAAGCAGGAACACCCGCAGGCGATGGAGGAGCTCGAGAGGATCGTATTGCACCTGATTGATCGCGAGTACGATGACGTTATCGATCGGTCGCGGACCACAGCTGAAAAAGTGGTGTCGCTCGCACATGAGTTCCGCAGACGACTGACCTCGCTTGTCGCCAACTGGATCCGTGTTGGCTACTGCCAGGGTAACTTCAACAGCGACAACTGTGCCGCGGGCGGCTTCACGCTCGACTATGGACCCTTCGGGTTCTGCGATGTGTTTGATCCGCAGTACCAGCCATGGACGGGCGGGGGAAATCACTTCGCGTTCCTCAACCAACCAGCAGCAGCCGAACGCAATTTCTACTCGTTCTGTTCGGCGGTTCGGCCTTTGTTGGCAGGGCATCCAGAGTGTCTACAGCAGCTGGAGGACATTCAAAGTGATTTCCCAGAGGTGATGCAGGCGCAAATGGAGACGATGTGGGCGGCCAAACTCGGACTCGACGCGTTTGACGCGGCTTTATTCCGCGAGCTGGCAATACTGATGATGCAGACGCCTGTTGATTACACAATGTTCTTCCGGGAACTCTCATCGTTGCCAGATGACATTGAGCCGCTTAAGAAAAGCTTCTACAAAGGCTCGACCTATGCTGCAGATCCCGAAGGGCTAGACAAGCGTTGGTCAGCGTGGCTCACAAATTGGCAATCGCTGATTCAGCCTGGCACGCCTGAGGAGCTTTCCAGTCAGATGAAGCTCGTTAACCCGAAGTACAGCTTGAGAGAGTGGTTCGTTGTGCCCGCCTATCAGCAAGCGGCAGAGGGTAATTACGCTTTGCTGCGAGAACTGCAGGACGTGATGACGCAGCCGTACGCTGAGCAATCAGAGGTAGTAGAGAAAAAATACTACAGGCTGAAGCCGCTGGAGCTCTTTGAGGTTGGCGGTTGTTCGCATCACAGCTGCTCGTCGTGACGGGTTTCCGCGCAGCCGGAAATTTCTTAACTTCGCTGCATCGTTGATGTAAACGCAGCAGCGCCAAACATTGCCATGCCTCCCAGTCTATTGAGCCGTCTTCGGGCAGGGAGGCTTTGAAGCTTATGGCGAACTGCCCCGGCGAAGAGCGCAAATGATGTAATAGATATCGAGACGACGCCCAAAAACGTCACCATTAATATGAGTAGCTGTGGAACAGCCGGTACTTCGGGATTAACAAACTGAGGAAAAAAGCAACGAAAAAGACAATATCCTTTGGGTTCAGTGCTGTAACGAGAAAAGAGGACTTGAACAGGTTCGCTGATGACATCCCTGGAGCTGATAACGACGGCAAATCACGCTGAGGCACTTCGCGCCAGACTTTTATACCAAGGTAAACCAGATACCCAACCCCAAACCATTTTAGGATCAGGAAGAGCGTCGCTGAAGTCGCTAAAACAGCACCTAGACCAATCAAGGACAACGTCATTGCCACGAAGTCACCAATTAAAACGCCAGAAACCAGTGGAATAACAGATTTTTTCCCGTGACTGATAGACTGACCAAGCACCAAGATCACAGTTGGCCCGGGGATGATGGCAAAGATGAAGACCACAGATACAAAGGTTATCCAGATCTCAAGAGTCATAGCGTGTCCTTGTTAGGGGACCCGGCCTTTGGCCGGGTTCTTTTATGATGGTTATTATTCAGGACGCTTTACCGCAGAGAATCGTGACTAGATGCTTGCCCAGCAGCATAACTCATCTAGAGCTGTTTCAACTGGTCATTTGAAAAATGTGGGGAGACACAGGTTGCGGTTGGTGATTCTATATATCGACGATAAGCCTCGATACCGTTAGCGCTCTCTGTGTTACTTAATACGGCACCATTTCGAAGCATGACACTGACCTCCTGTTCATTTGTTACGATCTTAATGCTCACAGGCATGTATAGCTGATCAATCAGGGCCATTTGCGTAACTTTTCCCATTTGAACGACTTTTCCGGTTGATGACCACAGCCTGAAGTTCTCCGGCATCCGGGTTATCCGGTCTATTTTCTGCTCTAGTTTGAATAGACTGGAGTTTACTACGGGTATTTCCCCTTTTGTCCAAGTGCTTATCGTAGGGTGGGCGTTGGGAGCTACAATGTTGTCGAAAGGGGCATGAGTCCAGGCAACCATTCTAAGGGTGGCAGGAAGGGTAAAGTAGTCGTTAAGTGACTCCATACAGCTAACCTCTGATTTTCCATTTTGAATTTCGTGGAAGCTCCAGCTTTCTATCAGACCTGCCTCAGTTTTTGTTCTTCGATGTATCAGCATGTTGTATCCGCGATGATGCACATCGTATAGAACGAAACCGGAAACAACAGAGCCACTCGAACGTTTCTGTATTAGTGTAAAATCAACATACTCAGTTGAGCCGTTGAGTTGTGTTGCTATTTCTCCATCAGCAATGTACCAGTTCGTATCCGAGCGATCGGTTCCAGCGGTATTGATTTCAATCGATTGGTCGCAGCCTGCGATTCCGATACCTAATGCAACCACTAGCATGGCGAGGATCTTCATAATTTGCTCCTTGAAAGCTTGAACTTCAAATATATGAATCGGAGCAGTACGGAATCCATCTATTAATATACGACTGTTATTAACAAATGTTTGATGCAGCTGATTGGTGGGTTCGTTACGTTTGTTCTGGTGGTTCAACCGATCTTATCTTTTGAGAACACAATTGTGGATGCTTACGCACCGAGATCTGAGGCGAGTGACGCGAATTAAAATTCTGTTGGAAGAGATTGGGGATAGACTTACCCTGAATTGATCGGAGGTAAAATTCCTGCCCGCAACCGATATACCACTGGCTGTGCAGTGGTTCAATGATTCCGGACACTGCTAACTAAATCAGCACACCATCCAACTTCTCCTGGGAGAGGCAGGTGTTGCAGCCTCTGATTGACCAGTGCTCACGAACCAGGTTAAAAAAAAGCGCCAACTCTTCAATACTTTCGTAACGGTCTTTTCTCGCCACCAGGTAAATTGGCAATTTCATTCTGTCCCTGGCGACAATCTGGATATCGCCGCGCGCGGCGGACGCAGTGGCAAGCTGGCGTTCAAGTACGCCTAATCCCATACCGGATCTAACCATAGCCAATGTAGAATATTCGTCGTCGGAAGTGGCAACAACATGTATTTGATCGTTATCATCGCCGAGCATTTTCTTCAACATTTGATGGTAAGGGCAATGTTCCGCCGGAAACACCCAGGGCAAGCTCGCCAGCTCTCCCAACCGATCGGGAAGCTGTTCGATGTCGCTGGAGGCCGGCGCAATAACGGTTACATCAATATGGCCGAGTTCTTCCCGGTACAGTTCGGGATGGTCCCGGCCACCGTATACAAATCCGGCGTCCAATTGTCTTCGGAACACATCTTCCTGAATAGCCAATGAATTACTGGTCTTGATAACTGGAGAGACATCAGGCAACGAAGCTGAAACAGCCTTCAAAATCGAGTCCATTTTCAGCAATTCGGGTAATGCATTCAGACCTAGCAGCAGCCGCTTCCTTGTGCTGGATGCCACCGCCTTAGCCGTGGACTTAAACTCTTCGAGGTCACCAATAACTCGATAGGCCAGCGGCAGCATTCTTTGACCAGCTTCCGTTAGCAACATGCCCTGCGAGGTACGTTCAAAAAGTCTTAACCCGGTGACGTCTTCGAGTTGACGAATCTGAGCGCTGACCGCTGCTGGCGTCGAAAACCGGCGTTCCGCAGCCTTCGTCAGGTTACGTTCTTCAGCGATCAGAACAAAAGATCTAAGTTTGTCGACCTGAATATTCATCACATTCCCCTCTCTGGCAAAGTGCGAACGTCGGGAAAAGGGCTAGCTAAACTAACGCCTTAGTACTACCTGATCCCAACGACTAAAGTGCACCTACACCACGGAGGCAAAAGTGTGTGGTGGTGATGACGGGTAGCCGCCGGCCTCTTAAGTCATAGACCCGCTTCTTTACCGTTACCATAACCGAGCTCGAAAAAAACAACCAGTGAAATCCCGTCAACAAAAACTGAATATGCGTGAAAAATCAATTGATGGACCCGCCGGATCTATGCATTTATTTTGGAAATAAGATAAAAAACAGAAGGACAAAGTCGTGGAAAGATCTGACGCTGAAGGTTCCGATCTGAAACTTAGTAGTGCCTCTGCTTTAACTACTTATATATCTTCAAAAGGGAATTTCATATTGCTTACCGTCAGGTTGTGGGGATCGAGATTCAGAACCAGGCATCAGTTAAGGAATAAAGTTCGAAACATGGATATATCCCTGATTGAGAAAGATGTCGGCCTCGCTCCAGGGACTTTGGTAAATGAAGCCTATAAGCCTTTTTGGAAACCTTGATACGATAATCAACTCTCTAACAGAAATAACAATTATTTACTTCATTTTTTATTGTGGGAAAGAATATCAACCAGCTAATCCAGCCTTTCAACAATTAGATTTTAAAATGAAACTCCATTATCTCGAAACTTCTTAGCGACGAAGTGATTCAGATAAACCATTTCTGAGGACTTGGGTGCTAGATAGGCTAGCGAGAATATCTGTGCGGTAGCGTACGCTGACTGCATGCACTTGGGCGTCACTCACGGTATTTACCATATAGGAAGCAACTCCAATGATCACCGTTATTACTACGTTTCGTTTGTCAACGCCAATTACGCAGGAAGAGGCACGAATTATTTTTCTGAGCACGGCTCCGAAGTATCAGGACGTAGCTGGCCTTTATCGTAAATGCTACGTCTTGTCGCAAGATGGCAGCACGGCCGGTGGTGTCTACCTCTGGAACTCGCAAGAAGAAGCTGAGGCAATGTATACCGAAAGTTGGCGCGCTTTCGTGCGCGAGAAGTACGGCACAGATCCTTTGGTGACGTACTTCGAAACTCCTGTCGTCGTCGACAACGTTACGCACGAGATTCTGTCAGATGAGCAGGCTGGTTCGGCCGCCTAGTCGTTCCGTTGAGCGGCCAGTCCAAGGTAGTCTGAGAAACAGAAAAGCCGTAAAAGGCGCTATTGCCGGACAACTTTCCAAAGCTTCGCGGCTCCAAGATTGCCGCAAGGCTTTGCGTTAAGAGTAAAGAAAAGGAATCGAGCATGAATGCAGTACGAGAAGGATTTGAACCACTGTCACGCACGAGCCCGTTCACTGAATTGCTCGGCCCTATTTACCAGAAAGTGGACGCAGCCGGCCTGGTTATTGGGCTGGTCGCAGAGGAGAAACATTGCAACGCTCGGGGCATCGTCCACGGGGGTCTTTTGGGTACTCTCGCTGATATTGCTATGGGGTATAGTGCAGCGTTCTCTACAGAGCCGCCGACGCCAATCGTTACCACGAGCCAGACCGTGGATTATGTGGGCAAAGGAGAAAAAGGAGATTGGATTGAGGTTCATACGGACGTTCAAAAAGTTGGGCGCAATACCGCGTTCGCCAACTGCTATTTCCATGTCGGTTCAAAGCGCATAGCGAGAGCCAGCGCAGTGTTCAGCGTCATAGCCTCATGACGAAGTCTCCGGGCTTTCTCTTTTCGATCCAGGAACGATTCCTGTACCGGATCCAGTAGTGAAAATGGCGTGATACATGCCAGCCTAATCATCTGGACAAGGAGGTAGTTCCGTTGCTGAGCGGGCTAGACGACCAACTTAACCGCTTAATTCCCTGAAGCACAGAATCAACAACTTAAGAACCTTTTTCAACACAAAGTGCTTAAAAGAGCCCAGCCATGTCTTTGTCATTGGTTGGTCAAACTTTTTTCACGCAAAGTACTTAAAATGGCGTTTGGGTCCTCAGCGTATTGGAAGCTGCGCCGCTCGGGAGCAAGGGGTGGACGAGCGCTTTCAGATGGCTTGCCAAGAAACGCTGCTAAACAAAAGCGGACATTCAGAAACGACCGAATTGGCCACCTAAAGTGAACGTTTTGTCGGGCCTTATTTTAGCCTGGGGAACAATAGGCACGCATGCACCGATTTTAGGGGATAATTACAATCATGGTGCTCTCACAGGAAGGAGAGGCGATGACAGATCGATCGTTTCTCTGTACAGGTGCAACAAGGCCTCAGGACCAGTTGGCAAGTCGTGGGAACTTTGCGGATCAAGGTGCAGTTGCGATACGTGGGCTTTTGCCAAGGACTGTTAAGCTTGAAGCCATAGCGTCGTGATCGACACTGATTATCAGTCCAATGTATAAATTATCGTTGTCAGTATAAAAGTGTGTAAACAGAAAAGAGGTCTTGAACAGATTGGGTGATTTCTGCAACTAAGCGATAGGGAGTGTCGATGCTTGCTAACAACCAAATACTCTATCACTACACGAGCCAAGCTAATCTTCAAAACATTATAAAGTCCAAGCAACTTTGGATGAGAGAAGCCTCTGCCTTAAACGATACCACTGAAATCGTACATTTCACGGAACATCTCAACTCGTTGTTGTCTAATCGCGAATACCAAGTTCCAGAAGCAAGGCTAAAGGTCACATTTTTCTTACAATCAATCACACCTAAGCTATATGGAATTGCCAGTTTTTCCAGCGAGGGTGACTATCTAAATATGTGGCGCTTGTATGGGGATAACACGAAAGGGTGCGCAATAGGGTTCAAGAGTGAAGGCCTTTTAAGGACCCAAAAATCGACGTTGAGCCCCAGAGCGATTGTTCTTCGAGCGATCAATGATGTGATGTTGAAGCCCGTTCAATACGAAGATTTCCCTGGCAAGGTTATGTTGGATGCGTGCTTGGAGGCGACCCCTCCTCCGAAAGGCGTGATTTCTACCGCGTTTGAGAAAATTCGATGGAAGTTGATGGAGGCTGCCTGCTCAATGAAAAAGACCAGTTACCGCGAAGAGAAGGAAGTCCGCTTGATCAAGCACTTCAGAGACTATTATCAGGCAGACCACAGTATCTACGAGCTAGGCTTCCTTGAGCAACATTATCATCAGGATGAAAATGGCTATCTAATCTATAAACACGATTTTCTTCCCGAACAAATTGATGAGGTGATTCTTGGTTGCAACTGCCCAATGAAGGAAGACGACGTTTATGATCTGTTGGCAGCTTGCGGTTATCCCCAAACCATTGCGATCAAGCGATCTATCCATTCACATCGTATATGATTTGTCATCATTTGGCCTAACCTGCCCCCTCCAGCCACCGATACTAGGCTGAAGTAAATGGGCTCTCGCGACTCCTGTTAGACTGATTCAATATTACCCACATCGAAAAGATTTGTTAATTAGAGTGCTGACTTTTCTATCCCAAACAAGTAGTTGGGTGCCAAGCGAATGTGTTGAGATCATTTCGTCTTAGCCTATGACAACGAGCTATAGAAGGCAGGCACGCTAGGCTTTCATTTCGGATTTGCTTGACAGACATTCGGGGTTCGTTCTACCTTTAAATCACGCGGCGACTCTCGGTGTCGCGTCTCAGCAATAATTGCTGACCACATTGGCTATAAAAGCCCCTGCTTATGCGCGAGATGCGTAGGCGGGGGCTTTTTTTTTGCGTTAAATTTCTGGAGTGCGCGAGTGAATTATCGAAGCTATTCGCCTGAAGACGGACTTTTGCCGGACCTGATCGTGGCGGCTGTTCAGATGGAACCCCAAGTCGGTCGCAAGGACGACAATGTAGCAACGTCCATAAAGCTGACCGAACAAGCGGCCCGGGCCGGGGCCGGGGTCGTTGTTCTTCCCGAGCTGACCACCAGTGGTTATGTATTCGGCAGCCGCGAGGAAGCATTCGCGCTTGCAGAGCAGGTGCCTGACGGTGACAGCACGCAAGCATGGAGCGAGTTGGCTAACCGACTGGGCATTTACATCGTGGCCGGCATCGCGGAACGCGACGGCAACCGGCTTTACAACTCCGCGGTGCTGGTCGGGCCTGAAGGTTACATCGGCGTCTACCGCAAACTTCACCTATGGAACAACGAGCACCTGTTCTTCGAGCCAGGAAACCTCGGCCTTCCGGTTTTCGACACCCCGATCGGAAGGTTGGCCGCGATTATCTGTTACGACGGCTGGTTTCCAGAGGTTTATCGCCTGCTTGCCATGCAGGGTGCCGACATTATCGGTATGCCCACCAATTGGGTGCCGATGGCGGGCGCGAGTGAGAAAACCCCGGCCATGGCCAACACCCTTGCTCTGGCCAACGCCCATATAAACGGCGTCAATATCGTTTGTGCCAATCGTATCGGCACAGAGCGGGAGCAGTTCTTTATCGGCCGAAGCCTGATTGCAAACGCCCAGGGCCAGTGTGTCGCGGGCCCCGCAAGTGCTGATGAGGAGGAAGTTCTTTACGCATCCATCAATCTCAAACAATCGCGCGAAGCGCAGCACGTCAACCTGTTCAACAACAAACTGCGTGATCGGCGCAGTGATGTCTACGACCCTATGCTGGGCTCCGGCTGGCTGCCGTTACCCGGATCTTAACCCATGGCAAACGAGTACAATTCTAAAAAGGAAAGAACCATGATAAACATCAAAAAAATCGCACAGGCCGGCATGGTCGGCCTCACTCTGCTGTCTTCCCAGGTATTGGCGGAAGATCCCATCAAGATCGGCGTCGCGGTCGGCCTGTCCGGTGCCAATAGCGTGGTTGCGCCAGGTGTTGTGCAATCCTCGGAACTGGCTGTCTCGCAGATCAACGCCAGCGGCGGAATCCTTGGCCGTCAGGTCGAGCTAGAGATCGTTGACGATGCCTCCGGCGCGGTCGGTGCGCAGCAGGCGTTCAATACCCTTATTTTACGTCAAAACGTCGACGCCATCATCGCCATGGAAACCAGTGCGGCTCGTAATGCGGCCTTGCCGGTTGTCTCCCGGGGCAAGGTTCCCTACATCTACACCTCCTTCTATGAGGGCAAGTCCTGCAACAAGTGGATGTACGTCAATGGCTGGGTGCCCGAGCAGCAGGTAACGCCGGTAGTGGATTACCTGAGTGAGAACGAAGGCGCCAAAACCTTCTTTCTGGTCGGCAACGATTACTCCTTTGGCCGGGGCATGCTGGGCTTTACCAAGGACTACATCGAAGAAGTTGGTGGCAAAGTGGTCGGCGAGGAATACCTGCCTATCGACAGCAGCAATTGGACTTCGATCATCTCCAAAATCCGCTCTGTAAAGCCTGACGCTCTGATCAGTGCCACTGCTGGCGGCGCCCCCAACGTATCGCTGATCAAACAGCTTAAAAGCTCGGGCCTCTCCGTTCATTACGGCAACCTGGCCGTTGACGAAGGCACTGCCCGTACTCTTGGCGACGATGCCACAGGCATGTACATGTCCGCGTCCTACCTGACCAGCATCGATTCTCCCGAGAATCAGGCCTTCAAGCAGGCCCTGAAAGAAAAATTCGGCGATGACATGAAGACCCCGAACGAGCTGTCAGTGCCTCAGTACGAAGCGTTCTTCCTTTACAAGGCCGCTGTCGAGAAAGTCGGTTCCACGGATTCTGCCAAGGTGATCGAAGCCCTGGACGATGTCTCCTACACGGGCCCACGTGGTGCCATCCAGATGAACAAGAGCCGCCACACGCCCATCACAATGCGCCTTGCGCAAGTGCAGGCCGACGGTTCCATCAAGATCCTGGAAACCTTCGCCAATGTGCAGCCCAACGATCAGTGCCCGCAATACTGATTGCAGTGGCTTGAAAAGAAACGAGTAAGGAGAGGCTTCATGGCGTTGTTACTGGATTGGCTGAGCACGGCGGGCATTCTGTTCATCGTTGCATCCGGCCTATTGATGATCTTCGGCGTCATGAAGATCATCAACTTTGCCCACGGTGCTCTACTCACCCTTGGCGGTTATACGGCCTATGTGGTCACCCAGCTGGATCTCGCACCCTGGCTGAGCTGGCCGCTGGCCCTTTTCACCGGCATCCTGGTGGGAATGCTGATCGAGCAGTTCGTCATGAGGCCGCTTTACAAGCGGCCGCTGGACGCGATTCTCGCGACCTGGGGGCTGAGCATTATTATCGGCCAACTGATCGTCATGACCTTCGGCCGTGAAGTGAAGTTCGCGGATACGCCGCTGCCCGGCACCTGGTCGGTGGCCGGCATGGATTATTCGGCCTACCGTTTGCTGTTGATCCTGGTGGCGGTCGTCCTCTGCGCTGCGCTGACGGCATTGCTGAGCGGAACACGGTTCGGGGTGAAAACCCGCGCCGTCATCATGAACGAGCAACTGGCGAGCGCTTTGGGCATCAACGCCGGGCGCATCCGCTTTATCACCTTCAGTCTGGGTGCCGGTCTCGGCACTCTGGCCGGCACACTCATCACTCCCCTGTCGAGTCTCGACCCGGCCATGGGCATTCCCTGGCTGGTGACGGCCTTCATGCTGGTGATGGTTTCGGGGCACTCCATGCTCAGTCTTATGGTGACCTGTGTGGTGCTCGGGGCCTGCCAGATGCTGGTAAGCACCTACACCACTCCGGTGCTTGGGGGCCTTTCAATCGCTGTGCTTTCCGCGCTCATCCTGCGCATCCGGCCTAAGGGGTTTGCTTATGGATAATGTCACTGTTGCCGCGCCCGCCGGGGCGCAGCATACCGCCGGCACGACAAAAATCGGCTGGGGCGTGCCCATCCTGATCGCAGCGGGCCTGGCGCTTCTGGTGCTTGGTCCCTGGCTGTTCGGCGGTTACCTGCTGAGCATTCTGATCAAGGCCTATTTTTTCGCCATTCTGGCGGTCACCGTGGACATTCTTTGGGGCTACACAGGTTATCTGACCTTCGGTCACTCCGCGTTTTTCGGGATCGGGGCCTACGCCGCCGGCCTGATGTTCCTGCACCAGGGTTTTTCCGGGGGCACGATCGCGCTGGGGCTGGTGCTCGCCATTGTGGCAAGCGCCGCCTTGGGCGGCCTGGTCGGCTGGCTGTCGTTTTACCGGGGCGCTTCGCCCTTTTTCGCGACGGTCATCTCGCTGGTGCTGCCCATCGTTGCCACCCAGGCGCTGCTTTCCGGCGGCACCTGGACCGGTTCAAGTTCCGGCATCACCGGCTACGAAACCTTCGCCTTCTCACTGGAAACCTGGTACTGGATTTCGGGCGGGCTTATGGCCGTAGTTGGCCTAGTGGGCTGGCTCATTGTACGCAGCGACGCGGGCCGGCTGCTCACATCTATCCGGGACAATGAGGAACGTTGTTCTTACTTGGGCATTAACGTGCCCCGGGTCAAGATCATACTTCTGACCGCCACTGCCGGCGTCGCGGGCATAGCCGGCTTCGGGTACGGCTCCTTCAGCGGCGTGGTCGCACCGGAACTGGCGGGTTTCGTCCTTGGCACCGAACTCATCATCTGGGTGGCGCTGGGCGGACGCGGCACACTCTGGGGGCCGATGATCGGGGCGATACTTATCAGTGTCGCCACTGCCTATCTCAGCAGCAGCATACCCTTTGCCTGGCAGCTGATTCTGGGCACGGCCTTCGTGCTGGTCATTGTGCTACTGCCGCAAGGCCTGATTCCACTGCTCATAAAGCCTTTCGGCTTGCACGGACAAGCGGGCAAGATACCCGAGCTCGTGGAGCGCGCCGCTCCCGAAACCCATGCCGGTACCGGACCAACCGCACTCGACATGCAAGGCGTCACCAAAAGCTTTGGTTCTCTGAACGTGCTTCAGGGCATCAACTTGAATGCCGAGGCGGGCGAGCTCATTGGCCTGATCGGCCCAAACGGCGCGGGCAAATCGACCCTGATGCGCTGCATGAGCGACGGGGCCGCGCGAACAGCCGGCAGCGTTCACCTGTGTGGCAGGGATATTGAGCGCCGCCCTCCGGAGGATTGCGTACGTTTTGGCCTTGGCCGCAAGTTCCAGAATGCCAACATATTCGAAACCCTCACGGTGGCTGAATGCCTTAGGATGGCTGGCACCACGCTGGAAAAACCGGCTTTGTTCCGCCGCCAGCCGCAACTCGCGCTGCCGCCTTATGCACTTGAAGTGGTTCGCAAGACCGGCCTCGACGCCAAACTCGGCACCGTCGCCCAAGACCTGTCCCACGGCGAGCAGCAGGCTCTGGAGCTGGCTATGGTATTGGGTCTGCAGCCGAAGATCGTGCTCCTTGACGAGCCCACCGCGGGCCTGACCAAAACCGAGCGCACGCAAATTGGCGATGTGCTGTCGTCACTGGCCCACAAATACAAACTCTGCTGCCTGCTGGTGGAGCATGACCTGGACTTTGTGGAAGAGATCGCGACGCGCACGGTGGTGCTGCACCAGGGCGAGATCGTGATGCAGGGCAGTTTTCAGGAAGTGGTAAATTCCGATCTGGTCAAGACCATCTATTCGGGAGCGCATCCCGCCGGGCACGAGGAGTCGAACTGATGGAACCTGCTCTGGGCATACAGAACATCAACAGCGGTTACAAAGGCGCGATTATTCTGCGCGACCTGTCACTGAGCGTGGACAAGGGCGAGGCCGTCGCCCTGTTCGGCAAGAACGGTATGGGTAAAACCACGCTGCTCAAAACCATCATGGGTTACTTGCCCAAAAAAGGCGGCTCCGTGCATCTTTTCGGCAAGGATATCACCCGAACGCCGACCCATCGCATCGCCAATATGGGTGTTTCCTACGCGTCGCAGGAACAGCCGTTGTTCGCCGACCTGAGCATCCAGGACAACCTAGGACTGGGGCTGGCGCGGGAATCCGAGTTCGACGAGCGGTTCGCGGATATCGAGCCTATTTTTCCGGTCTTCAAAAGCCGGTTGAAGCAACTTGCCGGCACACTTTCCGGTGGCGAGCAGAAAATGTTGCTGGTGGCCCGTGGCTTGATGATGCGTCCGTCGTTCATTCTACTCGATGAAATCACCGAAGGCCTGCAACCTTCAGTAATCGCCCGCATCGTAGAGGCGCTGAAATGGGAACGGCAGCAGCGCGGCACCACCATGTTGATCATCGAGCAGAACGTGTCCTTTGCCTTACAGGTGGCGGACCGTTACCTGGTTCTCAAACAGGGTGAAATTATCGCAAGCGGTGAAACCGATTCGGCGGAGTCCGCCGAATCGGTCATGCGCCACCTGCGGGTTTGAACTGGCAAAGTGTCACAAGGCCCCGCTTTTTTCCTGCGAGGAAGGGCCGCTAACGACCTCTCATCACGAATTAGCTGAACGGGTAAGTCATAAATGAAAACGCCTTCCCTGAAGACCTGTTGCCTTATTTCCACCGGCGGAACGATTGCCATGAAGGTGGACCCGGTCAAGCAGGCACCTGTCCCGGCCTTGTCCGGCGATGATCTGCTAGCACTGGTACCCTCAATTGCCGAGTACGCCAACCTAAGGGTCAATAACCTCGCCAATATACCCTCAAGCTACATGGGGCCGGAGCAGTGGGTCGAGTTGCAAAAATCGGTGGTCGAGGCGCTGGATCAGGCCGAGGTGACCGGTGTGATAGTTTCCCATGGAACCGACACTCTGGAGGAGACGGCCTGGTTTCTGGATCTTACGGTTTCGAGCCGTAAGCCCGTTGTTTTGATCGGCGCACAGCGCAATGCCTCCGATCCGGATTTCGACGGACCTCGCAACCTGCTTAACGCAGTTAAAGTATGCGTGTCGCCTCAAGCACAGGACCTGGGCGCGATGGTGGTACTCAACAACCAGATCAATGCCGCCCGGGACGTCGTCAAGACACAGACTGCCAATGTTGAGGCCTTTCAGTCTGGAACTTTCGGATGGCTGGGAGAAGTCTGGGACGATGGCGTTGTCATTTCCAGGTTGCCGGCCAGGCGCCAGTTCCTGCCGATTACCACCAGCCTGCCAAGAGTCGACATAGTGTCCATGTACGGAGGCGCGGACGGCGCCATGATCCACGCCGCTGTGGCGGCAGGTGCAAAGGGCATCGTGATCCAGGGTCTGGGTCTGGGTAACGTGAACCGTGAGGTGTATGACGCCGTTGTCGAGGCGATCAGCAATGGCGTATGTTTAGTGATGTCGACCCGCGTTCAGCAGGGGCGGGCGCGGCCACTCTACGGCTTCACCGGGGGCGGGAAGACTCTCGCGGAGGCGGGCGTCATATTCGCCGATGATCTCAGTCCGCAAAAAGCGCGGATATTGCTTATGCTAGCTCTGGCCTCGATTACGGATGCCCGACAGATCCAGCGCCTTTTTGATAGATAGGAGTTACCTTGGTAAAAAACAAAACCTCTACTGCAACGGCCGATGCTTGGCCCGTGGGCGTTCTGTACTCCAGGGCCGGACCTACCAGCGTGACTGAATCGGAGCATTTTTTTGGAACGGCTTTGGCTATTGAGGAAATCAATGCCGCGGGCGGTGTGCTGGGCCGTCCGATCCTGCCGACTGTGTATGACCCTCGCGGTGAAACCGACGAATACCGGCGCCTTGCAACTCATCTTATCTTTGAAGACGACATAAATGTGATCTTCGGCTGTTCACGCTCTTCCACCCGCAAGGCGGTCCTTCCGGTGGTCGAGCGTAACAACGCCTTGCTCTGGTATTGCTCTTTTTACGAGGGCTTTGAATATTCGCCCAATGTCATTTACACGGGTGCACTGCCCAATCAAAACAGTGTCCAACTGGCCGCTTATCTATTGCAGCACAAAGGCAACCGGTTCTTCCTCGTAGGCGCCGACTACATTTACCCGCGAGAATCCAACCGGGTCATGCGTGACGCTGTGGAAGAACATGGCGGCGAAATTCTGGATGAGGTTTATCTGTCTCTGACAGCTGGCCGGGATGAGCTCGAGGAAGTGCTCAGGAGCATCAGAGACGCAGAGCCGGACGTGGTTTTTTCAACCCTCGTAGGTGAGTCAGCCCGCCTGTTCTACCGCCTCTATCGTGAACATGGCTTCAACCCCCAGAAAATTCCCATTGCTAGTTTATCCATGGCGGAGGAAGAAATCCGTCTGATAGGACCGGAACTGTGCGAAGGCAATATCACTTCGGCTACCTACTTCGCCTCACTTGGTAACGATAGAAACCGAGAGTTCATCGAGCTATGGCGCGAGCGCTTTGGCGACAGGCCCACCAGTACCTGGTCCGAGATGGCTTATACCCAGGTACACCTGTTTGCCAAGGCTCTCGCCAACGCCGGCAGCCTGGAAACAAGAAAGCTCGTGGACGCGCTTGCGGGCATGAGCCTTGCGTCTCCCGAAGGACTGATCACGGTCGACGGAGAAAACAACCATTGCTCTCTGACACCGCGAATCGGCGTCTGCAGAAGCGATGGTCAGTTTGATATCGTTTGGGAAGGCTCTGCCCCCATAAAACCGGACCCCTATCTGTCGACGTTCGGTTTTTCAGAGTTCTGGTTGAGGTAACGCTATGAGTTCCAGCCTTCGCCGGCTATACGAAGACCTGCGCAGCGTTAACGTGGGTATTGTCTATCCTCCGGGAGAAGACCGCGACATTGTGGTGCGCCAGCTAAAGCGTATCGGCTGCCACCTGAACATTTACTGGCCCTTCCCCGCGGAGCCGCCAAAGGACGTCGAGGTCATCTTCTTCCAGGTCGCCCAGGAGCTGGAAGGCAACTCCAGGTGGACGGTTACCGCCACCGACGCCACTCTCATTGCCCTGTCCGATTACGAGAGCCCGACCACCCTCAAATTGCTGATCAACACCAACGCCCACGGAGTGATTGTGCGGCCGTTCAGGTCATCCGGCATCTTAAGCACGCTGGTACTGGCCCGGTCGGAGAAGAATTTCCAGCTCCGGCAGGAAAAGAAAATTCGCAAGTTGGAAGGCACGATAAAGTCACGACGTCAGATCGAGAAGGCCATACGCATTGTCGCCGAGCGCCGTGACTTGAACGATACCGAAGCATACGAGCACCTACGACGCCAGGCAACAAAGCTCCGGATTAGCGTGGCAGAAGTGGCCATCATGCTCATTGATGCTACTGATGCGATGGAAAAAACTGGGCTTTGACAATCGCCTAGACCGGCTTGTAATTCACGGAGTAGCACACCAGTCCTTTGAGACTGCGCACTCCGAAACTGTCCATGAGGTGGGTTCGACGGAATTGTCGTAGATAGGGTGTGGGGGCAGGGCTCGTTGACCAGGGCTGTAGGTGCTTGTGAATACCACAGGAAATGATTTGCCGCGTGATAGACCGCAAAGAATGGTTGCTGTAAACAAAAGCGAACATTCAAATCAGGGCTTTCTTCCGGAGCTTCCAAGCTCACCACATCCATTGATCCAGTATGATTGGCGGAGCAATTTCCAGACGCTGAATGATTGCGTGGCAGCGATGACCTTGCTCGGCTAAGCTGTTGTTTTACCATTTTATGTGCGACGCGATTGATAGTACAAAGTCAGTAATAAGGACGCAGTTCAATTTCTGCAATGATAAAGCGTGCTGCCTAATTGTGTTAAAGCGCTTAAGAGAGGTCTATGAAAGTCGATGATCTGGTAAAGCGAGTTGATCAACTCATAACCATGGGGCAAGAGGTCCTTGCTACCCGTCGTCATATGGACTGGGGGGGTGACTTCATTGACTCAGGTCTAATGGGCGGCTTTCGCAGTGCATCGTTATCTTTCATAGAGAGAATCTACGGGTCGAATCATCCTCATTTTTCAGAGGTAAAGGAAGGCGCTGAGGGTTCTAGACCAAGTGATGCCGAAAAATGTATTGCAGTATTGCGGGCAGTGAGATCTGAAATCGAAGGAGGATGGCTTTTCTCAATTAAAGGCCTGATCACTGCCGAGGTGTTTGCTGACTTTATCGAAATGGCGGAGCACTTGCTTGATACGGGTTACAAAGACCCCGCTGCGGTAATGTGTGGAGGTGTCCTCGAAGAGCACCTTCGTCAGCTTTGCTTGAAGCATAAAATTGAGACTGTCAATTTGCGGGACGGGAAAGAGATTCCTAAAAAGGCCGACACTCTCAATGCAGACCTAGCCCGCGCTGAAGTTTATACAAAACTGGACCAAAAGATGATTGTAGGCTGGCTCGATCTGCGTAACAAAGCTGCGCATGGGCAGTACGATGAGTACACCGCAGACCAAGTAAAAAACTTACTATCTTCGGTGGTTGAATTTACGGCGCGGGTAAGCGTTTAACCAGGGGCTGTTGTCGGACGGTTTTTCCGTCGCTTCGCTCCTCCAAAACCGCCGCAAAGCCCGGCGTTAAAACATGAAACTAACCGATAGCATTCAAGAGCACAGGACATTGCAGCGTTGGTTTGACCAACAGTTGAGTGACGTGCCATACCCGAACTCCTCAAGAAACCGCTTGGCATGTGCCTGTTTTGACATGGTGTTAGAACACTACAAGGCGGTCACAGAGCTGATGAATCTGAGATTGCCGGGCTCGGCTTTTGCCCTTTCTCGTCTACTATTCGAATCTTGTGTGCGCGGCATTTGGCTCCACCGATGTGCGACGGAGAAAGATCTACATCGGTACCAACAAGACAAGCTCGACAAAAAAATGTTCGAGCTAATTGCAGATGTGGAGAAAACCGAAGGATTTGAGGAAAAGACATTTTCGAAGGCCAAAGCTCAAACCTGGAAACCGCTAAATAGCCTCACTCACAGTGGTTATGAACAGCTTGGCCGGCGTTTCAATGGGAATGTTCAGAAACCGAGCTACTCAGATTCGGATCAGATGATCATGCTCAACCATGCCAAGGCGCTCGCTTTCATCTCTGTACATATGGTGTCGCTAGTGAGCGATAACCCAGAGCTACAAAAGGCAATTGACGCAAAGGTTGAGCAGGATCTTTGAATGTTTTAACAAGGCGCGTCAATCGGACGGCCTTCAGCCGCCGTTTCGCTTCGCGTTATGTCTATAAGGAGAGCGGGGTTTGGATCTTCCAGAAAAGCTCTATAAGTACGAGGCTTTCAGCGTACAGTCCCTTCTAAACCTTAAGAATCAGGTCGTATATTTTGCGCCACCATCTGGCTTTAACGACCCATATGATTGCGCGCTGAAAGCTGACATCGAGGAGATAGGGCCTGACGAGATTGAGAAGTTTAGGTCGATCTATCTGGCCAAGAACTGGCCTGACCACGTAAAGCAGGCATTAGAATCAAAGCCTCTTAGTGAACTGAGGCCGATGCTTATGAGGGGGGCTCGAACGGCCTGTGAAGAGGTCATCGAAAAATTCATCGGGAGCAGAGGTGTCTCCTGTTTTTCTGAGGTGAACGACGAACTGCTCATGTGGGCTCATTATTCGGATAAATACCAAGGGTTCTGTTTAGAGTTCGACACAAACACCGAGCTTTTTGCAAAAGCAAAAAAAGTGAAGTATGTGGAAGAGATGCCCAAACTGAACGCGTTGAGTGTTTTCACGGATGGAGAGCGAGGTGAAGTGCTGGATCTTTTTTGCACAAAATCTGGTGCTTGGAAATATGAGCGGGAATGGCGGGTTCTTCATAGCGAGGCTGGAACTGCATACACATATCCGGCTGAAGCCCTAACCGGTGTTTATTTCGGCCCCAATATAGGTCGAGATGTTTTGGAGGTAATATGCTTGGTCCTGACGGGGCAAAATCCGAATGTGAGATTTTGGCAAGGGGAAAGAAACCTTTCTGCGTTCAAAGTAGATTTCCAAGAGTTCACCTACACCTCGCACTTAGAAGCCCAGAATACCGATACGACGACATAACAATTCGCGTAAGGCGGACGTCTCTGACGGGTCGCCGATTCGCTCCGCGTTATATTTTTGGAGATCGCAATGCTGGAAGGTTTGGGTAATTTCTTAAATTCCTTGATCGGTGCCCTTCCGGCTTTGTATGAAAAGTACAGGGAAGGCCAGCACGACGAAAGAATAGTCGAGTTGTTTGAGAGCTACTTCATCCTCGGGAATTTGCTGGAAACTGCCGATGAGTTATTAAGCTTGGCTCGAGGCAGGGAGATGATTGAGTTTTCAAGGTTGTCTGAGAACGAGCTCGAAGAGCATTACTCTATTGTTCAAAGCAAAGTTACAATACAGCGCCAGCGGTTACAGAGGCTCGGGGATATCTTTCTTCAAAATCCGACCATCGACCTGCTCGACCCAAGCATCAAAAAGGATTTAAAGTCATCGATCGGCGATAAAGAAAATGGGCTTTTTACCCTTGGAGCAGGCTTGTTTTTTAATCAGATTTTCGGAACGGGATCAGAGGCTCCAGCGGGTGAAACGGAGAGGCAACAGATGGAGAGAATGGTAGAGGAGAAATACCGTTTTATTTCCGATCTTACAGAGCCCGAAAAAATATCAGTAAAGAACCAGAGGATCGTTGTTTCTGACCTCGAAGAGGTCAGAAAAAGATACAGAGAAATCCTGCATGAAGTGGCAGAGCCACGGCACAAAACTTTACTGGCCTCGAAGGCACAGCAACTCGCCGATCAATACAGTGTGCGACGTTAGTGTATATAACCAAGGCAGGCACGGCGAAACCCTTTCCATTGCGCCTTTGGCTCCCTTCCAAGGGGTTCTACCCCGTTACTGCGGACATTCCTAAAAGAGCCCGATTTTCTCCAAGGGCAGGTCGTGGTCTATCCGCCTGAATGTTCGCTTTGCGACCAGTGCATACTCGGAGCTCAGCTAAACAAAAGCGGACATTCATAAACGATCGAATTTGACCAACAAGGGCTTTTCGGATTGCATCCCGGGAAAATTCCAATGTGATCTCCTTGCCGGTCCGGTCACGACCCGCACTGGACCTCCGTGAGCAGATAATGAAGGCCTGTGATCTCAACGATCACGTTGTTGATTTTCTGGGGCGTTTCCTCAGCCTTGGTGATTGATGCACCCGGCTATAACGCTGTAAAGCGTCATCTTTTTTTACAGCCTCTAGTTTGTTTTATTTACGTTTTTTGTGTAACTGGTTGAATAGTGACCTTTATCAAATTGGTGGCTTAAATGCTGCGTCCACTTTCAAAGCGGTTAAATACACGAAGCTGAAATTGGAAAGAACGACATAAGTCGGATCTTCGGGAGTTTCGCAGCTTTTATTTGCCTCGTTGTTTTTTCGTTACCGGCCCACGCGACACTGCCCGGCTACAGTAGTTGTGAGGGGGCCAATGCTTGTCTCATAGCACCAGAGGCTACGCCAATCCCTAATCCTATCGTGGCAAACCCCAATGTTGGGGTGCTTCTGGAGTGGGATGAAAAGCAGAACGTAACGTTAATGGAAAATCTACACGTCGCGGAATGCGCTTTTGATGGAACAAGAGGTGAACAAAATGCGGATAGGAATGTTCGGTCTGATCCTGGTGCTGGTTACTATCTCATCAAATTTGCTCGCGCAGACTTTGGATTTAAAAGACCTCTCATCAGACTGCCCGCGCGCCTATATTGTTGAAACTGAGCGTAACTCCTGTGCCATTGTGCACCTCTACACGACGAGGGGGTTTTTGGAGAACTGCAAGGCGACCCAGCAACGGTTGTTCGACCAAATGCTTCCTAAAACGCGAGGCTGTAATGCGAGTATGCATCCTGACGTAGTGGTCATTGAATTCACTGCGGAATCTCCAAATGCTCTTCATAGCTTCGTCAACAATCGAATGGCCTACCGGTTTTTTGCAGCGACCAGGCTGAAGATCGGCAATGGAATGAGCAGCGTTGCTGCGGAGGCCGGAACTCCCGGTGGAGACTCTCCCAGTCTCCATGTTGTCAGTCGACTAGCGCTTGAGGAAAGTGATGACATCTCGGTCGCGGTGCTGACACCTGAACAGGCGCCCGCATGGATGCGCGATGACCTCAGGGAACTGTACCAGGAAGAACTGGAGTACAGGAGGAAGGCCAACGAGAACCCGAAGCTGACTATTGAGCCCATTATCAGGAGAGCTTCAGGTCGGGAAATTCAGCTTAGAAAAGATCCCGACGCTTTGAGGGAAAGCATTGCCAGTGATGTCAAAGCACCTGCTGCTTCGGCCTACCGCACATTTGATTATACGCGGGAGTCGGAACGGGCTGCGGCGATCGCGAACATCGAGAAGGGGCTGAGTGAGCTTGCCGAGCGCGAGGGGCGAGTGTACCGGGGCTTGTGGTTCTGGAGCCAGTTTCGGGATCCTCGTTCTTTGCGAACGATTTTTCGCGGTAACCGTGCAGTACGAGTCGGTGCTACTGAAGGCGGGATATACTTCCACAATGGCTATCCTTTGGAGCGCGGCCACATAGACCAAATCAATATCCTGACCGCCTGGGTCCGGGTCTATTCGTCAATGTGCAGCCACCTTCTGCCTGACCCGGCAGATAAGCTTCAGATCAAAACCTTCACAACATCGGGCCCACTTATCAACCGGACGACCTGGCTTTCATCGACAGATGAATTACGGTTTCAAACCGGGCTGATGGGGCCCTATGTCGCGTCTCGCGAGGAGTCTGAGGAAAAACAGAGTGCAGCTCTTCGAGGTAACGCATTGGCGATTATGTCGAGCGGTCCTGGCTCAATTATGGGGATGGCCCGGGCACAGGTCGACACCTACATCTACGCCCTGGATGATTTTAAGCGCTTCTTCAGCGCTGTTGGTTGCGACAGTCCGACCGCTCGTCAGATGTCGCAGGGCATCGCTCTGGTTGCGCACGACCAGTCGCTGCCGAATGAAGCCCTTTTTGCGACGATTGCAGGGGCTGAGTCGGTGAGTGATACGCCACAGAAGGCCGGCGAGTATCGGCTGCACAGCGAAATCTGCTGGGATTACGATTTTTCGTCCCACAACGTCTGCGGTTGCCTTCTCGATATTGCCAAGGAAAATCTGGGGGAAAAAGACACAATGGTTGAAAACGTTGATTACCGCCATGTGCATAGTGCCTTTATGCAGGCTCCTGCAGACAAGCAACGGCTATGTCGCGACCCTCTCGGCGCCATCAGTGGGGGTCTTTTGTCCATAGGCCCCTGAAAAAACAGGGAGGATGACTTCAGTTGCTTACGAAATTCCTCAGGGTCGGGCTTTTCCATGAAACCAACTACTGGGGTGAGAGTTTGGGGAAATAGGCTGGCTCAGCATGTTCCGGAACAGACCAAAGAAGTGGCGAGCGACTATCCTTTGGGTCTGCATCGACCAGCAAGCCTTGATCGCGAAGCTTTTTAAGCAGTCGCCGGGCAGTCCGCTCATCACGCTCCCCAGTTAATGTCAGGGCATCAGACCTTGAGATCGATCCCTGAATGAACGCCTGATACAGAACCCATGTAGAAGCGGGTTTCAGGTCATCCCTGCTCGCCACGAAGTCTTCGATTCGACGTTTCATCGATTTCAGGTTCAGAAGTTCTGAAATGTAGCTGACTTGGTCAACGGAGGTGTCCAGAACAAAATGGCAGAACCGGGCCAGACCAAGCTCACTGAGCGGGCCTCTGCCATCGGTTTGGCCCTGCTGGACGGCGTCAGCTTGAGCCAAGTTGCTTTTGTACTTCTCGGAGTAAATCGCAAGCCCGCGGCTCAAACACCAGACGCCCACGCTTTCCAGTCCAGCCGCCCGGAATGCCGCATCCGTCCAAAGACGAACAACTCGGCCATTGCCATCCAGGAATGGGTGGATCCAGAGGAATCGGTGGTGTGCAGCTGCGATTGCGATCAGACGTCGATCACCTTGGTGTCTGACGCTTTTATATTCGTTGCAGAACTGCGTCATTAGCTGTTCCAGGTGTTCGGCTTCAGGCGGTATGTGCCGACCAACCTTTACCCCTCGATCCCTGAACTTTCCACCCTCAACCCAGGCGACTTCCCCCGTTTCATCCAGCTCGACCTTTTTAAGATCGCCAGGCAAGTCCTTGTAGAATCGGCGATGCAGCTCTTTGATGAAGTCCACGGAAATAACTTCTTCCAGACTCCGATCCTCAGAAGCTATCCACGCCTGTACGTCGATGTGGGCAAGAGACTCAATCTGCTTGTCCCGAGCAACCGGATCGTCCTCAAAATTTCCCCGCTGGGCCTCGCGGATCTGGTGAGGAAGGGTTCGATTGCCTTCAATCAGATTGCTGTAGTACGAGTTGATGACAGCCATGTGCCGGCGCAACGTATTCGCTGTCTCCGGCTCAAGCTGGCCGGAGACCTGAGCGGCCTTCCTGTTCAGGATGCTGGCCAGATCGAGAAGCCCCTCTTCCGTACACGATTTCTCGTTTGGCGCAAAAGGCGCGGCACTCATCCAGGATGTCATCTGATACCTTAATTCGTGTAGTGGTTCTGAGTTTCTGACCGGCAGTTTGTCCGGTATCATGACCGGTTGCCATCAGCGGTACAGAGTTTCCGCTGATGGCAATATATTTGCGTTGTATCCAGTATAAATAGGCACTTGCATAATTTCCAGTTTTTGGAAGTCAGTTTCATCTGGTCATTTTTTCTGCTTTACTGTCCGGCCAAGTGACCGGCAATTTGTCCGGCAATCTGTACGGCAAAATCCTGTTTGGCTCTCTTAATCTTTTATGGAGGGAAAGGTGCCCAGCAGTTAAGCCAGAGGGGAGCAGGTCATACCCCTCTCCTCAACGTTCGCTTTGCGACCCAGGAGCACCGAAACAAAAGCGAATGTTGATTCACTCTAACCTGCCTCCATCGGAAACAGAACAAGCTCCGGTCGCTCGCCTACAAATCTTGTAACCAGCCTTTTTCTTTGATCGTGCGACACCCGAATCCCTGTGCGGGAGACATTGAAAGTCTGGAGCTCACAGGGAGACCTACTGTCCCCAAAACGATTAGGTTGGCAGTGGTTTCACTCCGCATTAAAGACACTTACTTTGCTCCCCCAGAATCACAGAACACCTGGGCAAAGCTGGCACGCGCTGGGTTATGAGTCGTCGCCTCAACGCAAACAGGCTAGACTACGGTCCATGGAAAAATCGAAGGAACACCACTTCAAAAGGACTTGTGAAATGACTTTGATCGTAAAATTAGTTATTTCCTGTTTACTGATGCCCCTCCTTATCTCAGGTTGTTCGGGACTTTCCGTGGGGTCAAATAAGTACCGTGAAGGCAATGCAGTGATATCAGAGTCCTACCCTGTCGCAACCTTTAAAATAAGCAGAAGATTCGAGTTCTTGGATTCTCATGAAGGTTCATACCGCGCCAGATCTTCGCCTTCATCCACCTCTAGATCTCGCTTCAATAACCAAACATTCACTTTCATCGCCACTTCCGGCAGCCATATTGAACGCATGGCCGTTATTCAGTTTGATACGTTGAGTATATCCCGTGCGGACTGGAATAGAGACTCAGCAGAATGGACAGGCGCCGGCGTATTGTATGAGGAAAAAACGACGGAATTGGGCCCCATGGAAACCTGGTCTGCATATATAAAGACCAAGGACGCGATCGATTATTTTGAAGTCGATTTAGAGAACTTTGAAATGAGCGAGTGCTCCATAGTTGTCACCGCCCGTCGGATTCCAAAGAGCATGGGGCGATACAAACAAATGGTCCACTACTTCGCCCCAGTGGACTGCAGCAGCTACGAACGCAACCACAACAGAAATGGACAACTCACGAATGCCGGCCGACATCGAGTTAGCAAGGTGCTCAACCAGGCTTTTGCGGATATCCTCATCCTCAAAGACTGACTCGACGATCCTCTTCGGCATACCCTCAAACCTACTCACCACGGTTCGAATGTGCAAGCGAAGGGGTTCCACCTCGGTACTGCGGACATTCCTGAAACGGGGCTAAATTGCTCCAACGGAGCGCGTTAGTCTATCTGCCTGAATGTTCGCTTTGCGACCTTACTGAACAACAAATGACTATTTTTGTACCACCGTCACCACTCGCCCCCCCCTGCGCGACATTTGCGTGCTCTTGAAGATCCCGGCCGGCAGAACACCGCCTGGGTTAACGAGCACTGAGAGGAAGTTTCATCGGTTCAACGGTGCGCGAACAGGGGCAGGAAAAGCACCGCCGTAGAGTAAGTAGCGAACTGCTTTGCCGTATCCGGGGTCATGATATGCCGCCATGCGCGCGGCCTCTTTCTCCGCACTTCGTCTTACAAACAGATCCTGGGACATTTCGGGTTTGATTTCACTTGGCACTAACAAGTCCTCATAAACTAAATCTTGTCTAAGGTTATCCTCATTTGATCACGCTTGACCAGTCCCTGATAGGTGGCGAATACGTTCGACTAACCGAAATGCAAAGCTGTGCCAGGCTAAATTGAGTCGGTTATTCAGAAATGTGAATCCCGATCGACGATAGGAAATGTGCTCAAAGTGGTGGCTATAAGAAAGGCTTTGTAATTGCATTTGAGCCAAGGTATACAAGCGGGCCTATTGGTCTTTTCTTACGGTTACGGTTCACTATCCTTAAATCCTCTCCAAAGTTAGAACAGGAGTTCTAAGGCACTGAAACAATCTCAATCTCCAATGACCAATCTATAAATGGCAGAAGGCGGACGATGTTCCGAGCATCATCAATGCCACTATGTTGTTGTCCTGCGAAGTCCAAGTCATGAAATTTCAGGGCATTAGCCAACCCATTTTTTTTCTTCTGGCCTGTGGTTCTTCTCCAAATTCTCTTGAGATTGAGATGCGGAAATTTCGCGAACTCCGGGCGAAACTCACTCGCTTCGATATGTAGTCGATCATAATTACCCCAACTGCACCAGATGAAATCGTCGCTAACCCCACCCAGCCATTGATCAATTTCCGTGGTAACAACGGAAAGAGGGTTCGCGCGATCCACCATAGACTGATTAATCCCAGTCAGGGATGTGCAGAATTCGCTAAGCTGGGGGGTCTTAATGGGCCGAACAAGAAATGACTCCGCACGAAGCAATTGGCCTGACCTGCGTGCAATCGCGCAACCAAACTCGATAATTTCCATATTGTTCACATCCTGCGGCTCGCCAGCAGGCGTCTTACGAGATCGCCAACATGTAGACTCGAGGTCGACGATGAGTATTAGTGAGTCGTTTTTGTTCATGTTCTCTGCTTCATTGAAGGGAAGGGCAAAGTTACTGACGTTAGAGACCACTCTTACGCAAATTTTGAGTTTAAACCAGTTTGGATTACGTTCGCTTATCGAAGAGAGGCCAGAGCGCGCAAGCAATGCTCTCTTTCGAGAAGTCTGCAAGGAACCGAGGAGCGACCACGCAGACGGTTCTCGGGCTTGCGAGAAAGAGATGAATGGGTTCATCGTCATATTTCTTTGGAAGCGCCAGTGCCGGCAATCGATCCCGGTAGGTCTGCCAGCGCCATTCTGGCCCTTCCATTGAACGGAAGGTTTTGGAGATTGCCAAGATGACCAAGAAGGTTTGCCAGAGTTTAATTTGATACACGTAAGTATTCATTGCTCCGCTGACTATCTCTAAACGAGCTCCAGAAGCCACTGGGCTTCCATCCATCAAGTGAATAAGCCTATCCATCAGTCTTGGCCGTTTCGGAGGGCCTCGGCGCCAAATTGGTATCTTGAAGTAGGTACTTTTTCTAAATTGCCATTGGCCCGGTTCCAAGGACGTAGTGGCCAACCAGAGTCTCAGGCTTTCCCAACCAACATGACCCTCTTCTATGTGGTGGCCGTATTTCTGTTCGAAATGGAATTCTTCGAACTCTGCGTCGTCGCCGAGGTCATTGAGGGCTTTTTTCAGTTTTCGAAACATTTTGCCGCGAAGCTGATTACTGACGAGGTAATCAAGCGAATATCCAGCCCTTCGACGTAAAGCATCTAACGAAATTGGCGGCGCTTGTTTCAATCGAAACCGACGCTCGACGATTGGTGTCAACTCAACACCGAAATCCCTACAGACCTTTACCCAGCGAGCGGTTCTTGGAGCGCAAAGAACAGGCCAGAACCGGTCATCAACGTTCGGAGAGATTATTCGGTTCATGTCGAATTCTGTTCCGGTGCTCGCGTTCAGCGCAAGCAAATCCTTTCGGCCTAAATGATTTTGGATTACCGAATCCATCACAGACATCGCCCGCCATGTGTTTGGAGACTCAAGAGCCCGCTTTTTCGCCAAGGCTGAGAATTTAACGTCAATTCCACAGCATTGGCATTTGCGTCTATGGAGCTCATAGGGATGTGGCCAAGGGTGTTGACAGTTTGGGCAGGAGGAAACCAGATCCAAGTGGTGAACCGGGCAAGTCTTAATCCAGGATGCATTAAAGAGATAACAGTGATACCCAGACCGAGCACAGGCTTCGCAATTCCGAAATCGGTTTAGCGAGAATTGAGCGCTAGGCTGCACATAAGAAATCCCCAAGTTTGAACAAATTCGCTGCTCTGCGGTTCTGGCTAACTCCAACTGGCTTTCTTTTCCTGACTGAAGTTGATTCAAAAGCGCGAACACTCTCGAAAAACCAAGTGGTCGATTGGCTATCAAAAATCGTCGGTAAGCACCCAGTTCACTCTCGAAAGGCCGACGAAGAGTAAGTCCCGAATTCAGCATTATTCCTTCGTTCCTATCAGCTTTGCGAGACTGGGCTCGATTCCGGCTCCAGCGAGACTTTTAACCACGCAGGCTTCGATCAATGCCGTATTATCCTTATCTGTGCAGTGTGGCAAATAGTCCATGACCAACAGATTCGTGGCTCGAACAAATTGCGCCATTCCAAAAGACTGCTGTCCGAGCGTTGACGCGTAGTGCTCCCGATAGTGACGCCAGTAGAAAGGCGCAATACTGGCCAGCTTCCAACCTTGCTCATAAAGCTCGGTGCAAAAGAATTCTGTCACCTGGCGACCGGGACCTTCATCGATGCGATACTCATCGTATTGATTCAGACAGGTGGCAAGCTCTTTTTCGGAACGAATACCGAAGAAATACTCAACGTTGTAGAAGAATCGCTCCCGGACATAACGATTCTCAGTTTTCATCAAGTTACGGGCCAACTGCCGAAACTGATCCAGATTTGCGACGAAGAAAATTGAGCAGTTGACTCTCATCTCGACAAGTTCGTTATAGATTTCAGCGAACGCATTCAGTTGTTTTGCGGTCAATAATTGAGCTTCATCAACTATCAAGGCGACTTGCCGGGTACTATTCGCAAGCGCTGCATCCGCCAGATGCAAGGTGATCCAGTCCAGCAACTTATCCGCCGTCTGCCTATCAACCTCAGCGCCCAACGCCCGAGCAATTTTTGCAAAAACCGCCCTCACGGTCTCCGTATCCCGTTGTCCGTAATGTGTATAAAAGGCGTGGATAGGCTCTCCGGATCGGTTCGTTAATTCATTTATAATTCTGCGGATTGCCAACGTCTTACCGAGCCTCGCTTCGCCAACGATGACACACCCCGTGTCTCCACATTGCAAACATTGTTCGATTCGATCACGAAGTCTGGACGCCATGGGTGTTGGTATCCAAAATTTCGAAGCGTCCTCCAGAATCATGGCATTACTCATCCCACGTTCTTCCTTTTTCGAACCATGCCCGGACTCCAGTCAGGCAGTTTACTGAGAGCCTCATCAAGCTCTTTCGACGATCGAGTAGTGCGGGCGAGCTCTGTCTCGGGTAGAACAGAGTCGGCTATGTCAGTCTGATGGTCATCAATTCGCAACAGAGTTAAGGCTTCCTTCGGGAGGTGACGATGGGTGAGCGTGTAATCAAAGTATCCGCCTAATGGATCTCGGGCCGACAGTACGTGCGCGCGTATAAGAGCGTTGATGCGTTTTCTTAGCGACACACTGTGGGCATAACGTTGCCAGGTTTTGGGTGCCCATACCGTTCCAAGGTGACGGCCATTGAGTGTCGTCACCTCGAGCGTTCGGATGTCACGAATGTCGTAAATGATGTGAACTCTTTGATTGAGCAAAGCAAAATCATCGATTGCACCCCCCTTGTATTGGCACCCCTCGAAATTGATTCGTGGGGCGTCAGCGCTGAAGCCTTGCCGAACAGTGACAACCTGCTGACGTTCAAATGGTTTCAATCCGGGAAAAGGATTCGGAGCCCTGAGGGGCAATAAATGATTCGCCATCTGATACCGGGTCTGCTCCATGGGCGAGACGCCCCCCATCGACTTCATCGGCTGTAGATTGTGCTCTGTTAACAGCACGCTCAATGCCTGCTCCAGTGCGTTCAGTGACAAAAGCGGCGCCTTCTTTCGATTCTTCAGAGGCTCCTTAAGTGGATCGACCGGCGAAGTACCGGTGCTGGAAGGTAGACGGTGAATGTCGACATTGAGCTTTCGAAACGCCTGTTCGACCATAGCGCGAGCCTTCGGATTCTTGGGCAAGCCAAAGTTGCAAGTGGCCCCGAGGTGGTCGCAAATCATGCGACGAACCGGATGCGATAAATGGGCGAGGGCGTTGTCTAGCCTGAGTATCCCGAAACTGGGTCGCACGTACACCTCGCCCATGGCTGAGGGAAATCCCGCTTGCGCTGCGTAGCTCAGCCCGGGCGCGGTCAGAGTCATCGGCTCCCAGGGCTGGATAAGTTGCTCAAGCAGGGCCAAAATATCAGCCGAGTTTGGGTGCGTGGACAACGCGATCGTCGCGCCCAGGTAACAGCCCGTTCCAATATCGCGAGCCAGCAAAATGGATATGCGCGCCAACCGATGGGGAGTCATCTGGCCGTGAAGAATGACGGCGACTGAGCCGTGGCAGTCTACCGTGGCCTCATCAATGTGGATCTCCTGAAAAGCCCTCACGGGCGGAAGGCGGGCGCCGATGACCCGGTTTGCCAGCTTGGGCATTTGGTGAGACGCCAGCTCATGCCTGAGAAAACGTCGGATGGACTCGTAACCCCGGCTGACCGATGTGAAAGGGTAGGTGTTGCGAGGCCAGTTCTGGGATTCCAGATAGGTAATGAAAACCGCGTGCAATGCTCGAGGCTTCAGGTTTTGCCCCCTTCGACTGCGATTGGCCGCGTGCCGGATGTGTTTGAGCAGGTGTTCTTTTAGCCCAGGTACCGTCGCAAGCAAATGCTGAAATCCGCAGCGGGCACCGGACTCTTCAGTCAAGGTCGAGAGAGGCGATACCCGAACGGGCGAAACAATTCGCTGGTGAGGGATCAGTCCGCGGCTCAGAGCTGGGGGCTCATCCTCCTCACCGTTTAGGCATCGGTTCATCAGCTGGGATATCCGAGCCACCGACAGATTCACCGTTTGACTCACCTTCGTCATGGACTGCCCAGAAAGGACGAGGGCGACGGCCTGCTGGTTCGTCATAAAGACCCGGCGATTCTCTCTTGGGAGTTGATGGATATCCACAAAGGGCCAGCGACCGATATCCGCCCATTCAGGTTCGGCCACCAGGCGCTCCCGCCAGGTCAGTGCCATGGGGTTACCATCGTGTCGTAATCCAGCGGGCAATCACTGAGATCACACTCGAGCTCATGTCGATGCAACAATCGATACAGAGCCAGTTCCAGGTGAAAGTCAGTCTCCCTGACATGTTCGGCGAGCAAATCCCCCACGGGCATCGCATGCTCGGATTGTGCTTTCCGAAGCAGCAATGTCTCGTCGTCGAAGGTGTCGATTCCTAGATACTGGGCTTGTGCCAGCACCTGAATGATTCCCAGCCAGTTCAGCGCCAGGGTTTCGCGCTCCTGAACCGTCTCATTGGAAACAACCCTGAATGACATGCCGTGCTGCTCGAAGAACGTGCGAACTGGGATCTCCATCTTTGGATCCATTTCCCCTCGGGGCTTAAGTTCAAGCACCTCGATCCGTTCGTTGCGGACCACATAGACATCCGGGATATACCCTTGACGATTCACCCGCATGGCGAAAGGCTGCGGCACGAAGTGGGTGACCTCGCCATCGGCCTCGAGCAGCAGGGCGTGAATGAACTCTGCATAGCAGTGAAAGCAGGCGCGGTCGGGGAATTTCACGCAGCGCTGCTCGTAGTAGTCGGTTGAGCGGGTCAATTTGATAGACGTCGGTTGCTGTGTCGGGATCGGTTGATCCCGGCAGAATCGGACGCGTTCCTGGCGCGACAGTGACCTTGGGCGCGGATGAGACGGAGGCATGATCTGACTCTCCAACGAGGACGGTCAACTTAGTATAGTTTTTGATCAGGTTTTAGCCACCTCCCACTGTATTGACGTTTAACGGTAGTTCGTCAACCAGACCCCGTTTCTTGCGGTTTTACGCGCCCTTGCCATACTAAAAGGATCGGAATAGGGCGCATTCTCGGGCTCATAATTCCTCCCTTAAATTGACAGAACCCCGGAGGGGAAATGTCAAAATCCATCACCAGCGCGCGCTCATTTCCACGGGAGCGACCGAGCAAACGTCCGTTTGGATTCGAGGAACGGCCTCTGGTGTCGTTCCCGATCCAGCGCGTCGAGATCGATTGGGACCGGCTAATTGCCAAGCGGCCGATGCTCCTGGAAAGCCTCGACATCATGCCCAAGTACCTGCTCAAACCCGAAGTGCTGGACCTGCTCGAATGCGAGTCTCACCCCATGCACCGGCTGATCCTGGATCTCATGTGGTGCACGGGGGCGCGAATCTCTGAGGTACTCGCGATCACGCCGGCCAGTTTCATCGACGACGGCTACGACTTTGGCGTCATGCTTAAAACGCTCAAGCAAGGGGCAGGGCGGCCGAGCAAGCGCAGCCTGCAGCGGTCCCCCAAACGGTTTATTCCCATCTTGGATCGGGACTTCCAGACCCGGATCCAGAGCTATCTGTGGATGGGGAAGTTTCGGAAGGACGAGCGGATCTTTCCGATCACGCGCCAGGCAGTCAGCGCCAACATCGATCGTTTGATTGAGCAGATGAGGGGAGAGCCGCCGTTCAAGATCGGGTGCCACACCTTTCGGCACAGCTTTGCGGTGCACCTACTGCTGCACGGACGGCCATTGAAGTTTGTGAGCCAGCTCCTCGGTCACCGAAGTGTGGAGTCGACGGAGGTGTACACGAATGTGCTAACGTTCGACGGAGCGCATTTTCTGGAAGGAGTGGACTTCCATTGACTCGGTTATGTTGCTGGGAACGTTGATTGCTGCCGTCGGTGGGTACATCGCAAAATTTGGTTGGAAATTGCTAACGATCACGAGTGTTGGGCGGTGGTCGCGACTGCAATGACAGCGGAACCGACATAGAGTTCGTTGATTTTCCATAGAAATTGAGGTGTTATGATTGATTTAGAGGCACAGTCAGGTATAGCCAAAACATGAAAGACGCGGCAGAACTTATCCATGCATTTAAAGTCCACGACGGACACGTTGAACACCCGTACCGGATAAGCATGTTTGATGAAAATGTGACCTGTTCTCACTGTCGTCAAGTAAAGGGCTTATCGGGCCCGGTGGTAAAACCTAACGTGGGTAAAGAATTAAGCAATCCGTTTTCCACGGGAAGTGGAGGAGCTCGATTTGAGGCCAATATTCAGGCCACTTTCGTCACTCTTATGCTAAGCCGTGGTTATGCCCCTTGCCTGCCATCTTGGCCAATCGTAGAAATTAAGCTCCAAGGAGCAGTCGCAGGATACGCCACCGATGATTTGATAGTGTTCGTAGAGAATCCAGCCACCAACGAGCGCCGCCGACTACTCGGACAAGTTAAAAATTCCATCCAAATCACTCGGAAGAACAAGATTTTTGCTGAAGTAATTCAAGCCGCTTGGGATGACTTCAATAACGAGGATGTCTTTACCAAAGGAAAAGATGTCATCGCGTTGATTACAGGGCCATTGAGTGCGACCGATAGCGACGGTGTTACTCAACTATTGGAGCAGGCTCGCCATACTCGTGACGCAGACGAATTCTTCACACAGCTTAGCAGAGCAAAATTCTGTTCAGATGTGGTTAGAAGCAAGCTTGATGCCTTCAAAGAACAGCTCACAGCTGCAAATGGTGGTAATGACGTCGATGATAACGACCTTTACGAATTCCTAAGGAATTTCCATCTGCTCGGTTACGATCTAGCTAGGAAAGCAGGAGTTGTATCATCGCTGTTGCAGTCGCACATCTCACAGTTCAACAGGAATATTGCAGATAAAATTTGGTATCAAATTCTTAATGAAGTACAGGACTTCAATCAATATGCCGGAACCATCACTGTTGAAACGCTTTCTGAAGATCTGGTTGCGCATTTCAAGGAACCCGACGTCACGTATATCCCAATAAGCTTTACAGAAGAGCAGGCAAACGTCGATACCGGCGTAGCTGCCTCGCCCGCTGCCACAAACTGGAATCATCATGCTGCGGCCTCGAAACTTGCTCTTGCCATGCTCATTGGCAGTTGGTCTGAGTCCAATAAAGCGGATCTTGAAGCTATTAGTCAGATAGTGGGTGAGGAGTATGGCGATTGGGTCCCTGATCTTAGGGAAACACTACAAATTCACGATTCTCCAATAGGCTACAAAAATGGTATTTGGGGTTTCAAAGACCGAGTGAAATCCTGGGAGGACTTGGGCGGAAGGCTTTTCGATGACCACTTAGATGGATTCCAATCTATAGCATTGCGTGTCCTTGGTATGGACGACCCAGCGTTTGAGTTACCCGGCGAGCAAAGGTATGCAGCAGCGATTTATGAAAAGCTACTACCACACTCTAACAATCTGCGTCAGGGGTTGGCAGATGGGCTCGCACTCATTGGTAGTAGGCAGCAATCTTTAACCAATTGTAGCGCTGGTAAGCCCGATAGTATTGCTGCTATTTCAATTCGTAAGCTCTTTGAAAATAGCGATTGGGTGCGATGGGGAAGTCTTAATAGCTTGCTTCCTACCCTTTCTGAAGCCCACCCAGATGAATTTTTGTCAGCTGTAGAGGAGGCCATATCCGCCAGTCCCTCTCCGTTTGAAAAGCTTTTTGAGCAAGAAGACACCGGAATTTTCGGTCGAAACTATATTTCTGGCCTGCTCTGGGCACTTGAGGGCATCGCTTGGGATGAAGCGTACCTGAGTCGAGCCTCGGTTGTTCTAGCAGATCTTGCCTCCCATGATCCAGGAGGCAATTGGGCAAACAGGCCCGAGAATTCATTATCCGACATTTTTTTACCATGGATGCCGCATACACTGGCCTCCTTGGAAAAACGTCAGGCGGCATTGAGAACCATATCTGCTGAGCAGCCGGCCGTCGCCTGGAAAGTACTCCAGAGTCTGTTGCCCGGACAGCACACCTCAACTTCGGGAACATATAGGCCAGTATGGAGGAAAACAGTTCCAGAGGGCTGGAAAGAAGGTGTTACTCGTGACGAGTATTGGGTGCAGTCTCGATTCTGTGCTGAGCTGCTCGTAGAGCAAGCGGATTTCGATGTGACAAAGCTTGCAGCGCTAGCCGAAAATTACGACCACCTACCTGCGCCAGCTTCCCAACAGTTCACAGACAAGCTGATGTCAGCGCGTTGCTTGAGTTTACCAGAGCAGGATCGGTTACCCGTTTGGGGCAAATTACGCAAGCTAGTTGCACACCATCGCCGTTTTCCCGATGCACCCTGGTCACTCGGGAACGAGTCACTGTCACTTTTAGAGGCGATTGCGGATAAGCTGTCTCCAGGCACTCCCAGTCTTTTGCATAGACGATTATTTTCTGATCCAGACGCCTATTTGTATGAAGGAGAGGGAGACTGGGAGGAAGAACAGGAGAGGCTGTTTCAAGTCCGAAAGACTGCGGTAGAGGAGATTTTGGAAAAAGAGGGTTTCGAGAAAGTACTGTTTTTCGCAGGGCAAGTGAAGAGCCCCCACCGGGTTGGGGAAGTGCTTGCAGATTTTGAAAGACAGGAATTTGATAGCAATTTGCTGCCAGGTTTGCTCAACCAAGCGGACCAAAAAACCTGGTCTTTTGTAGCCGCATACGCTTGGCGCAGAAGACATACAGGAGGCTGGCAATGGTTCGATGATCTCGACAAGTCAGGATGGCAATCGAAGGAGATTGCCAATCTTCTCTGTGCACTGCCATTTGAAAAAAGTGCATGGGATAGGGCTGCTAAACTTCTTGGTCAATATGAGTGGGAGTACTGGAAAAATACTAGCGCCAACACTTATCAAACTGATGATGATACGGAGTACGCCCTGGCTAAGTTGCTGGAACACGAGCGGCCTAGTGCAGTTATTGATGGGTTGTCGCGGGATATCTTTCATAAGCGAAAGATAAATCCTGAACTTGCCTGTGATGCACTATTAGCTCTCGTGAAGACAGAAGAGCAGTCGAGGAGGACTGATAGTTACCATATTCTGAAAATCATCAGGGCTCTTCAGAAAAGTGGTACCACAGATCCTGAAAAGCTTTTTCATGTTGAATGGGCCTACGTTCCTTTATTGGCCCAGCAAGAAGAATGCGCACCCGTAACACTCGAAAAGAAGTTGGCGTCCGAGCCTGGTTTTTTTTGTGAGCTGATACAGCTCATCTATCGTGCAAAGGGAGCCGAAAACGAAGGTGAGCCATCCGAGCAGCACCGCAAAATGGCCACTAACGCGTATCGCTTGCTCTCATCATGGAGCGTGGTTCCGGGCACACAAGTCAACGGTGAATTTGATCCTGAAACGTTTGTTGAATGGTTAACCACGATGGAAGAAATAGTGAAAGCATCAGGACATTATGATGTTGCCTCGATTCAGCTTGGAAATGTGTTAGTCAACTCCCCGAACGACCCAGATGGTTTGTGGATACACGCAGTTATCGCTGCTGAAATGAATCATAGAGATCGATCAAGTTTACGAGATGGTTATAGAACGGGCATTAGAAATTCCCGCGGTGTTCATGCAATTGATCCAGAGGGCAAGCCGGAGAAAGCTTTAGCAAAAACGTACCGTGAAAGAGCAGACTTGGTTGAAAATGCAGGTTTTCATCGATTGGCCACTACTTTACGAGAAGTGGCAGCTAGTTATGATCAAGATGCCGCGAGGATTATTTCTAACGAGGGGTGGCCCGGCTAGGAAAGGTCTGATTAACTCCCTCTTCCCACCACATCACTTTTCAGCTCTAAAGCAAAGCGATTCAAATGCAGTTTAGGCATGATCATGCTCTCCATATTGTTCCTTTTTTGGCCGTTCCCCTGAGCGTCTGCAGAACCCATCTTGAGCTAGCCTCCTTTTAAAAAGACTTTATTTGGTGGTCCCGCCTTAGCAGTACCTCAAAATTTTCCCGGGAGAACAGGAATTTCTGGGCGTGGTCACAGTCGGAACAACGCAGCCTGCAACGTTCGCCAAAACGGTTTATTCCGGTTTTGGATCGAAACTTTCACACCCGGGTCCACAGCTACCTGTGGATGGGGAAGTTTCGAAAGGACGAACGATCTATCCGATCACGCGCCGGGCGGTCAGCATCGACATCGAGAGGCTCACCGTGCAGGTGGTGGGGGGGGAGCCAACCTTCAAGATCGGGTGTCATACCCTTCGGCACAGATTCGCTATACATCTGCTTCTGTATGGCAGGCCGCTGAAATTTGTGAGCCAGCTCCCTTAACGGGGCGCACTTTCTCGAAGGCGTCGACTTCCACTAAGCTTCACTCTCAAACCATAAATATGGCCATATTTTAGATTACAACCACTATATATTGTATTTTTTGGCGATATGTGTTTAAACTTTTATGTCGTCTGAATAGAGGGGTAAGCCAAATGTCAGGCAAAAACCAGCATGTCGTGCAGCGCGAAAATGGATGGGCCGTCAAGGGTGAAGGCAACACTCGGGATACATCACATCACTCGACCCAAGCCGAAGCGGCCGAGGCGGCAAGGGAGATCGCCCGGAATCAAGAAAGCGAAGTGTTGATCCATGGCCGGGATGGGCGAATACGCGAGAGAGATTCCTATGGGGATGATCCTTTTCCACCGAAAGGTTGATATTGCGTCATACATCGGTTGCATCAGGTTATTGATATCCGGTGTTATAGAGTTGGAGAAATACCATGCCCGGAGCCTACGCTCATCTAACGCTCGTTAATCTCGCCAGAGAGCCGCATCGGTTGACTGCGGCAGACATACCTCCGGACGTTGGGCGGGCCCTCATGCGTAACCTCAAATACGTGGAACTGGGTGCAGTAAGTCCCGATTTACCCTACCTCACCCTGGACCTGCTGCAGTGGCCGCCAGGCCTGGATGCTCGAGCCAAGCAGTGGGCCGATAAAATGCACTACGAGCGCACTGGCGAGGTATTGGCTTCTGGCCTTAGATTGCTGCGCGACCGCACTGGACCTGATTGGGAGAAAGGTGTGGCTTGGCTGTTTGGCTATGCGGCCCATGTGGCAGCCGACCTGACTATTCACCCGGTCGTGGAGCTCAAGGTTGGTCCTTACCATGCCAATCAGCAAAATCATCGACGCTGTGAGATGTACCAAGATGCTCATGTTTTCTATCGTCTAAATCTCGGTGACATTGGGGACTCGGAACATCTGGATAGCGGTATCAAAGCGTGCATTGACAATAGCGGCTCACTAGATGGCGACATCGAAGATCTTTGGAAGCAAATATTGGCAGAAGTCTATCCCGAAGGGTACCGATCCAATGAACCGCAACCAGCGGAGTGGCATGCTGGCTTTGCCAGTCTGTTAGATACGGTGGAGGAGGGCACACGTTTGTTTGCCTGGGCAAGGCACGTTGGTGCCCACACGG
>Ga0310343_10000068_pt1 | contig 40769 bp, 51 predicted proteins | sample HC15DNA2025_MG_FD_203519 | JGI IMG/M metagenome (GOLD analysis project Ga0310343, IMG submission 203519) | Marine microbial communities from station ALOHA, North Pacific Subtropical Gyre - HC15-DNA-20-25_MG | ecosystem: Environmental > Aquatic > Marine > Oceanic | place: Pacific Ocean: North...
CATTGCTGATTAAACAACGCTGTCGCATAACCTTGACATTGTGGATCATACAACGGATCGTTATGACAAGGATTGGCTGAAAAGGTTAATTTTAATTCAGAATCTCTTACATTAAATTCTGGACCGTATCTGCCAGTCCAACTTGCACTATCACTACCTTGTGCTAGTATGTTAATATCAGAAAAAAACGATGGAGGTAAAAATTGATTTGGAAATGTTTCTGAGCCAGAATGCGTAGTCCAATTATGAGAGTGGCCGTAGTCATATTGATAAGTTTGATACGTATTACCATTAGAGTCAATAACATCTACCGTGATAACAAAATCATCTATTCCCGGTTGGTTTCCGTAAATGTTAGCATTACCATTTTTTACTCGCCATTTGTAAGTAAATCCATTTACTTGTACTCCTGCCTGTTGAAGTGCAGTGTTAATAGCTATAGTTGTGCTTATAATATTATCCGCACCGCCCCAAATAAATCCACTGTCTGTAGGTAATCTATTCGGTACACTTGGGTTTGTTGTATTAGGCTGTCTACTTCCACCCCACCAACCAGTACCATATGTACCAGACCAGTTCTGGGCACTGGGATCTAATAGATCACCTGTTGTAGATGTTTGAGGGGTTGTGTTTACAACCTGTCCAGATGCTGTACTACAATAAAAGCAGAAGCATAAGAGCACTACCAATAATGGTGCCAAGTCCCACTGTAGCTTGTTTCTTTTGAACATCTTCTTTTGTCTCCAAAATTTCACGAGGTGGTATTTTTCCCGGGTTGGCCTGCCATTCATCAGATGCCTGCTCACCTATTTTTCCTAAGTACGGACAAGGAGTACCTGCCATTTCCATAGCATCGTATACTCTTCTATCTTGACAGAGTACTGATACTGCCGCAACCTTCATACCCATATCGTATAAAGTTTTTGATATTTTTAACCTTTCACAGTTTGCATCTCTTACAGTTTCGCCTGTTGAGATACCTAGTATTTGTGTTTGCACTGCACCAGCTACGCCAACTGTACATAGATCAGATGAAGAACTATTTACTGATGGAGTTATAGCAGATGGCGGAGGAGATATAACTATTGTCCTACCTTCTGTATTCACATTGGAGTCACTTTTAGTTGTCGTATTAACATTAGTCTCAGCATACGCATTTCCTAATGATCCAAAGATCATAGCAAACAACGTTGCCAAAACCATTACCCTGATTTTCATATTTTTATTTTTCCCTCACGTTACGGCAAGTATTTATAATACTATTAGTACTAAAAACTAACGGTATTATGGTCCAAACTGTAAGTAATTTGTACCTGCTGTTCGTCAAAATTTTGACGGTTTTTTCCTAGTATTTAGTTATTTCCTGCTAGATGTGTATAGTCCAAACCATGCGGCTCCTGCACCTACTACAATACTAATCAGTCCAGACTGTTCAAGGGTTGGATTAGGTAGTGCCATATACCATATTACACATTTGTATAATAATATTATATAGGTTGTTATAAAGATACGTGGGAATATACGCCATGCATCTACTGCTCTTGCCATATGTATAATTTTTACATAAGGATTCGGACCAAGATCTTTTACTGTAGTATCTACTTCCAGATCTAATTTTACTTTTTTACTAGCGCCAGAACTACTTGCAGGTACTGCTACTTCAGCATCTGGTTTTGGTGCTTCTAAATCATCAAGTGTCTTTCTTGGCATTTGAATTTCTCCCTCTTTTTAATTCATTTATAGCTTTGCTATTGCTATTAATAGCTTCACTATTTTTACTTATATATGCATCTTGTGCTTTATCTATTAGTTCTTGCATTCTAAGCCCACGCTCTATATCTGAGTCTAAATGCAAGTCTTTGTTAATTATTTTTTCTAATTTTAGTGCTGGTATTCTATCATTAGCTACATATCTCCAGGTGTAGCCTCTTGAACCATAACAACCAAAAACAGTTTCTCTTAATCCTATCTTTACAATAATAGATTGTTCTCCATCTAATAATACTTCGTCGCCCTCGTTGAATGCTGGATTAAATCTAAACTTTAATCCTTGCATGAAGTTTGTTGCAAAATCTTTAAACCAAAAAGCGGCAGAAATACTGATAAGAATAGCAATCCAAGGCACCAGCATTGTTGCGAAATCCAACCCCAGTTTATCAAACGCTTCCATTTACTTCTCCAGTTTTGTAATTCTTTCTTCAAGTTCATCGATCTTTTTTGTTACATGCGGATATTTTTTGCGCCATGCGTCAGTAGGTTGTTCAAACCATGTCCAACCCCATCTTTCAACTAAAAAATCTAGAATACTATCAAATTTAGAATAACACCAAATTCCTATTCTAGTGCCTTTAAAATAGGTCGAAAAAGCAAGTCCAAATAATGAACCCGCTATAGCTGTATAGATCCATAATCTATCAGTAGCCATTCTTCCAACCATTTCATAAAAATATTCCATCAACAGTATTTATACTGATTTGGATTACTCTTTGGTCGGTTGCTCTGGCTTTACTGCTTCTTCGTAATATACGATGATTTCGGTTTGTTGCTCTATGTAGCGTCTAAGATCTGCAATATTGATAGCAAGATTTTCGTAGTCTTTCATAGATAATACAACATAGGCTAGCTCGCCGTGTTCGGCTGTAAATTCTTTCACAAAGGATTCGTAGTTGTCCTTTGTAACAACATATACTCTAGTATCAACTAGATCAATTGGTTTTGGTCGAGCTACCGTTGGTACTGTTGTCTTCTCTATCTGTGTTACTACTTTCACTTCCGGTTCGCGGAACGACGAGCAACCAGTTAGGAAGAGGAGTATTACCATCACCGCCAGTAGCGGCTTCAAGCTCACGCCATAATTTAGCTGTGGCACCATTCATCCTTCCTTCTAAGTCTTTGCTATCTCTAATAGCATCTTGTACTAGATCTAATTCACGCAATCTATTGCGTAAGTTATCACCGTACTGTTCTGCTTTTTGCAAATCTTTTGTTAATTGGTCTGACAAGTTATTAAGTCTTATATTATCTTCTTTAAGAAGTTCTATACTTTTTTCACTTGTTTCTACTGCTGTTTCAAGTTTAGCATTGTTAAGTCTCATTATTTCTAGATTAGATTGTAATTGTTTTACATAGAAAAAACCACCCCCAACGCCAGCCAGAAGGCCCACTACTAGAAGTAATTTTAATCCACTGAGGATACCCATACTCTTTACCCTAACAACTTTCCCAAGGTCTTTGGACCAACAATACCATCTGCTACTAAGCCATTTGAACTTTGCCAATGTTTGACAATTTTCTCTGTGCCTGGTCCAAATATACCATCTGCTGGATTTATGTCTAATTTTTCTTGTACTTCTGCCACTAAAGGTCCCCTAGAACCTTTACGTATTGTTTGGTTTAAATCTATTTCAGGTTCTTCATAGTCACCGCCTAAAACATCAATAGCATGTAGATAATGTTTTTTACGATCATCTAATCCAATAGTGCCTCCGTTGATACGTTTTGTTGCACCTACAACATCCATGTCATCACACCACTTATTAATATTATTTGTATCCCAAAACCAACAAGCACTATCCAATGCACCTTTTTTAGTCCGTACATAATCACATGCCTCCTCTGGGGTCATATCTACTGCTTTTCCGAATTGTGTGTAGTTGTATCTTCCTGTGAGTTGAAGAATGCCACCACCCCTAAAACGCCAACCATCACCAGAGGCAGTATCGCCATTATCCATCCTATTTGCATAAACGATATTAGCAATTTTTTCTGGTTGTCTGTGGTATTCTTGTGCATTTCTTCCTGCCCTTCTAAAATATTTTGGAAAAATCTTGTTTAGTCCTGCGGCGCTGTAGTTTAAATTTTCTGACATAATTCTAAAGCCACCAGATTCGTGCCCGCATTGAGCAAGGAACATTGCAACTCTTTCAATAGTATCTACTGACCATAATGGTAGTATTTCTAACATTGCATCATACCATTCTTTCCAGTCGTCACGTGGAATAAGCTCTTTAGCCATCCATTCTTCAAAATCAAATTTAAAATGTTCTTTAGCCATTTTGTATTTCCTCTTGTTGGCAAACTTCCGATCTATACTGTTTGCATACTTCTATCATAATAGGTTGATTATCACCGTCTTTGAATTCTTTCCATAAAGGACCATCATGTTGTTCATAACCACAGTTTTGACAGTAATTCATTTAGATCCTTTCTAATATTTATTGTACTCTTTCCAATACAAGTGTTTTCCCGGCGTTTTCAAAAGTAAGTTTATTGCCGTATTTTGTTATGTTATAGTCACCTATGTATTTTGAAAGATAAATTATTTCTGCAAAATCCCAAGGATTAAAACTTTCTTTAAGATTATCTAAGATTGTTTGTTTATCTCCAAAATCAATAAAATTAAATTTTATCTTTTCAGCATAAGGTTTTTTAATAGTAAGTTCATTTTCTAATAAGTCTACAGATTCAACATAGCTTTTATCAAAAAAGTTTTTATAATTTTCCATTTGTGTGTTAGTTCTTGATATTCCATAATCCTCAGGATTTTTTGGAATTGTTATATCTAGATTTTCTAAAGTTGCATCTTTACTTTTAAAATTTTTATAATATCTAAACTTAAGGTTATCAACACCGCTAATTTTTCTTACGCCATCTAACACTTCAAAAACATTTTTTGCTACATTTCTATCTCTTTCTAGTTCAACAAATACTTTATATGTACCATCTGACTGTTCACCTGGTGTAACGTCTGCATCTAAAATAAAACTATAACCAGATTCTAAAAACTTTACTAAATCATCAGCAGGCGCTTTATCTCTTACACTAAAACTAAGTGTAACAATATCTTCATCTTCGCCCATTTTACTTGCAAAAGAATCAACTTCAAATATGTCATATAACATATGTTTTAAATCATTTTGACGTAACCCCATATTATGCTCCTGCTGGTTCCGCGGCTGGTGCGTCTGCCGCTGGTGCTGTGCCTAAGTCTGGTGCTGGAGGTGCAGGAGCCGCCGCTACTGCATCTGCTGGTTGTTGCCCACCTTCTGCTGTAGCAGGTTGAGCAGGATCAGCAACCATATCTTGAATTTCTTTGTATGTACCATATATATCAACAAGTAATTTTTTAGGCATCATTATTTCAACTATCCATATAGGATGTCTATCTAATTTTCCTTTTTTAGTACCTGGTCTAATATCGTCCGGTTTACGAATTTTTCTTGGTTTTAAGAGTGTTGTTTTTTGATAATTTACTTTACAGTCATAATCTAATAATCTTTTGCCGCCCATTGGATCAGGCATTTTAGATCTAGGCCACATAAACTTACAAGTAACCCAATGCCTATCTATATTTGGACCTTCTGCAAGTTCACCATCTTCCCAGTTGTCGTACACATAGATATCAAGTTCGTCTAGTACCCTTTCAAAATCCTTCAATATTTGAAATCCAGAGTCGCTTTCGTATATGCCTTCAACATTTTTTACAATATCGTAAATATCTTGCATGAATTGTTTTCTCCAATTATACTTTTATTTATCTGTAAAATGTATGTTGATATCTTTATAGGACCATGATACTAAATACTTTTGTAGGGCTGAATGCCCAACAGGGCGTGGCTCTACTTACATAATCCATTGTAAGGAGGACACTTAATGGGTGCAAAAAGACAGTCTCGCAAGTTGAGACAAAACACAAACGTGGTAGATTTACAAGTCTACCAAAAGAAAAATCAAGTTACTATCCTTCCAAGAAACAAAAATCAAGAAACATACATGCTAAAACTGCTAGACCGGAAAAAAGATATAATCTTCGGTATTGGTCCTGCTGGAACCGGAAAAACACTTATTGCTGTTCAGGTGGCTGTAAAATTGTTTAAAGAAGGAAGAGTTGATAAAATTATTGTTACTAGACCAGCTGTTTCTGTGGACGAAGATTTAGGTTTTTTACCTGGAACTTTAGAACAAAAAATGGCTCCATGGACCAGACCAATATTTGATGTGTTACGTGAATACTTTAATGCACGTGAAATATCTGGAATGATTGATGAAGGAATAGTTGAGATAGCACCATTAGCTTATATGAGAGGTAGGACATTTAAAAATGCCTTTATATTAGCTGATGAAATGCAAAATGCTACCCAAAATCAAATGAAGATGTTATTAACACGTATTGGAACAGGCAGTAAAATGGTTGTCACAGGTGATTTAGCACAAGCTGATCGGTTACGTGATAATGGTTTGATTCGGTTCGTAGAACAACTTGAAGCAAAAGAAATAGCCCGTTTGGACATAGTCCGTTTTGCAAAAGGAGATATAGAAAGACATGAAGCTGTTCGAGAGGTTTTGGAAATTTACGGAGATATGTAATTATTTTCTAAAAACATAGACTCCTTCAAATTTTTCACGCCCGGCCAGTTTGTTATTTCCAACACCTGGTCGGGTATTGAGCATCATTTTTATAGTTCCTACATGTCTGAAACCTATTCGTTCAGATAGCGTTATCCAATCATCGACAACTTTGTATTCTTTTTTGCCGTAGGTTTTGTAATCCGCAATGTTTGTAGCGAATATTCCATCTTGGTTAAGACTGTTATAAATGTTCTCAACAGTAGGCTCAGCGTATCCACTAAACCATTCGTCAAGGGTGCAATAACGTACCATACATTGTGTTTCTTCATCTGAATATTTCTCCAAGTTAAAATAAGGTGGTGAACTAAATGCTAAATCAATATCATTAGGTTTGTATTCTTCACTAACATTTTGAACAATAGTGCCTTTAAATCCAACTGCTTCATCAAGTATTTCATTAAAGTAGTTTAGATATTTAATAGTTTCTGTATTTGGATCAATACCTAAATAATTGTACGACATATTGCTACAACTTATGCCTAATAGTCTACCACCATATCCTGCACTGTAATCATAAACATTACCCCAAAGCACAGGGCATAGATGTTCTGCTAATGCTCTAGCATTTTGAGGTTTAAAATTTTGTATATTTTCCCCTGTAACAAGTTCTAATGCTCTTCTAATTGCAGTAGGGTATACAAGTTTATGTCCTTCACGCATATCATAACATATTCTAATAGCTCTTTTCAATTTTTTATCATCATAGAATCTATCTTTGAGACTATTACTTCCGCGGCCTTTAGGTTCAGCTGTCATCATATTAGGAAATAAAAACCTGCTTAATGGCTGTCCTTTGTTATTTCCTAAACTAATTTTTGAATCTTTTACTGTATTATAGCTTATAGATTTGAAATCACGAACAGCGTTTATTAAACCTTTTTCAGTGAAATAAATTATTGGGACTAGATTAATGCTTCTATAAATGTCAAATACTTTGTTAATAGTACCTTCAGGATCTTTGTTGTAAGCAGGCTTGTCTAATTTGTTTAATTGGTCGTAGACAGATTCATAGCCGGTAAATTCTTCAGCTACAATGTTACTAGGTTTTATACCCCAAAAATTATATATGTCCTGAAGTGTCGACATAATCGTTAACTGATGGGAATATTTCTGCAATAGCTTTCGCACATTCTATAGCTATTTCCATGTGTTCTTTTTGTGTGCCGTTAGCACTTCGTAATTCAATATAATGTATCCAGCTACGTAATGTTCCATTCATATACAATCTTGTTCTAGTAAGTCCTTCAGGTAAAACTGCTCTAGCCTGTTCTTTTGCAATACCGTTTTGCAAAGCCCATTCATATGCTCTCCTTGCTTGATCTATCACTTGGTTCTGCTGACTACTCCACATCATTTGTAATCTAGTGTCATCAGTTTCGATTGAATTTTGCCTGTTTTTTGGATCCTGCAATCTAGCTTCTCTATGCACAAAAATATCACCCATATCTTCCGGGTTCGCATATCGTTGACTAAATTCTTGAAAACTAAAACTTCTATGCCTTACAATTTGGTGTGCAATATCTCTTGTTGTATCTATTTCTAAACATGCATTTACCATTTCAAATGGTGACCAATGCTTATGCTTTGCAAGGTATTTCAACAATTTTTCACTTGTTTCTGTATTCATTTGATTTGCTGGGTTACTTACCCTTGCACAAAATGCTATTAAATCTTGTGCATCATCAATATCTTTTGCTAAAAAATGTGAAGCTGGTTGTGAATAACTAACTAAACGAACGGCCATTCTTTTTCTCCTTTTAAATTTCTTAATCTATCTTTTAAAAAGCTGATAGTAGTATGAATATGTCCTGTATCTTCTGGTTGAATTAAAGTTTTATAGTATTCTATTTCTTCTTCTAGTACACTTACTCTTACAATATCATTTATTAATTTTTTATTTTTAGTCGCCTTCGCCTGGATTTTCACTAAAGTGTTCCTCTAATTTATTAGGTACATTCTTCCATTTTTCTGCATCTTCAGGTGGATCTTTTTTCTCTGTAATGTTAGGCCATTGTTCAGACCATTTTCTGTTAAATTCTACCCAAAAATCTTTATCACCTGTAGAGTCAGGAAGTATAGCATCTACAGGACATTCTGGTTCGCATACACCACAATCTATGCACTCGTCTGGGTGTATTACTAACATATTTTCTCCCTCATAGAAACAATCTACAGGGCAAACCTCAACGCAATCCATATGTTTGCATTTTATACAGTTGTCATTAACTATGTATGTCATATGTTACAATCTTGATAATCTTATCAATGTTGCCGCCAAATTTATTTCTGGATCGACAACAAGTGTGTGATCTACCAACCCTTGTTTAATAATCAAAACTGCTTGGTCTTGTTTTTCAGCATCTCCAAACAGTTCTATATTATCATAAAGCCATCTATAAATTTCTTCCATTTCTTCTGGGCGAACAGTTCCGCAAAGCAGTTTTCTTGCTTCTTGTATTTTGCCTGCTTTAAACAGTTCAACCATATCAAGTTTCCAATCACTTTCCCCTGTATCGCCTTCGTTTGGTTTAAGCAAACTTTTATCCTGTACATTCATTTGCACCATATTAATGCATTTTCTTAAATCAGGATATGTTGCTTTTACATATGTATCTAGTATATCAAGATCGGGCTTTACTTCTTCAGTAATAAGAATCTCTGCCACTCTAGCAGTAAACTCTGTTTGATCAATTTTTGCAATATGAAATCCTTGACATCTGCTATGTATAGCAGGAATAATCCTATTAGGATAATTACAAGTTAAAACAAATCTACTTGTAGTGTGATATTCTTCCATTACGCCACGTAATGCGGCTTGTGCATTTGGCGATAGATAATCTGCCTCATCTAACAATACAACCTTAAAATCACCAAATGGAATCATCTGTACAAAATTTACAATTCTATCACGTACATCGTCAACACTATTTGTTCTACTAGCATTTATTTCTAGTATATCATATTCATTAACTTCAAGTTCATTAAATAACAATTTTGCAAGTGTAGTTTTACCAATACCTGCATTACCAGAAAATAACAAGTGCGGAATAGTCTTTTCTTTTATCCAATTTTTTACTTGCTTCTTTTGTGCTTCATCTCGAAATACATAACCATCAACTGTTTTAGGTCTGTATTTTTCTACCCATAATTCTTTCATCCAGCGAACCTTTCAATTGTTGCAATTACAACGTGATATCCAAAATATAAAAACAAACAAGTAATACAAAATTTTAAAAACTTGTTCATACCATCATCAGCCATAACTTCCCAGTGTGGTCTATCATCTTTTCTAATTGCATTCCACATGTCTTTTAGAACATTGCTCTTATGTTCTATTTTACATGCTTCTTCAAATTCACTATAATCTTTGTCGTTCATTCTATCTCCCAAAAAATTTCTTTGCCGCATGTAAAGGATTTTTGAGTCCGTCATACGTTTCGTCAATAAATCCTATATGTTTTGATAGTTTAGCATTAAGTTCGTCAACTGTCAACTGTATTTTGTCCAATTTCTCATGAAGTGTTTGTAGTTCGTTTGTAAGTTGTTCTTTACTGCTAAAAAGTTCTTTGCTCATTTAATCTCCATAAGGTACTTTATCATTATACGACTAGTATAGCAATAAAGTACCTAAATGTCAAGAAAAAATTATTCTCTGTTGCCCAAAAGCATTAAAAGCATTTGGAAAAGATTAATGAAGTTGAGGTATAAGCTGATAGCAAATTTTATGCCATATCTTTCATCTCTTGTTTGTATAAAGATTGTTTTTGCAGTTTGGGTATCATATGCAGTAAGTCCTGTAAAAATCAATACACCAATAATACTAATTGCAAACATCAAGGCACTACTAGCCATAAAAATGTTAACAACACTTGCAATGATAATACCAATCAAACCAATAAACAAGAAACTTCCCCATGAGGTTAAATCTCTATTTGTAGTGTATCCATACAAACTTGCACCAGCAAACGTGGCTGACGTTATGAAAAATACTTGTGTAATACTATATGCAGTATATACCGCAAAAATTGTACTTAGGCTAAGGCCCATTAAAGTTACAAAAGCATAATAAAATAAACCAAGTTTTTGAAGGCTCCAATTTTGTCCTGCAAAACTGTACCAAAAAATCATCCCTAATGGTGCGAACATGGCTATGTAAAGCAAACTGCCCATTGCATACATTAGTCCACTACTGTAAGTAAGCCATGCAACAGCACCACTAACAGCCAATCCACTAGCAGTATGATTGTACATGGTAAGCATGAGTTGTCTTAGTCCTTCATCAAACTCTCTATCACGAGTGCCTAAAACTGCTCTTTCAAGTTGATTCATAATGTTCTCCTTCTACTATTAATTTATAAATATCGCTCCAACTATTTACCCTAAATATATCTGGATTGGTGTAATTTTCGTTATAATGATGATTTATTAATATCACTTTATGTCCAGCATTTAATCCTGCTTCGGCATTTTGAGGTTTATCTTCTATCCACCAATGTCCTGGTTCATAACTCTTTAGGATATCATCTTTATCACCGCCTTGTTCTAGACAAATTACTTTTCCTATATTATTTCCAAAATGTTGTTTTAAATTATGTTCTCGTAATTTTCCTGCGTAATAATCAGTACTGAGACTAGTAATACATTCTATATTAAATCCAGCCTTGACTAAATCTGGCACAACCTCTACAGAATCTCTTAAAGGTCTTAACCAACCTGTCCAAGCACTGTCATTAAATTGTGTTACTAATGCATCAGATTCATTTTTAGTAATTCCGTATCTTGTGTATTGATTGTAAACTTCTGGTTCTACTACAGAATAATTACGTTTTGACATCCAAGATGTAAAAGCATCCTCCCAATTAACTAGAACTCCGTCTACGTCTGTTAAAATTTTTTTCATTTATTTTCCCTAGCAATATACTTTATTGCATTTTCTAATATTCTAATATCATCTTGTAATTGGCCGATTGCTCTATTACAAGTATGGCAGATCCATCCTCTGAATTTGCCTGTTTTGTGATCATGGTCTAAACACCAATGACCAGATTTTTTACCACCGGCACCTTTGACTTGATCAGCATTCTTTTCACATATAGGACATGTGTGATTATCTTTTGGGGGAGGTGTAATTTTCCTAAGTGCATTTCTAACACGAACTAATTCTCTATTACAAGAGTTACATTCGGTTCTACGATATTTTGCTCCACTAGATCGTCCAAAATTTTCTATTGGTAATTCTAATCCACATTTACTGCAAATTTTTGTGGATTCATTATAGGTCGCCTTCTTTTCTGTTTTCTGAATTTGTAACATCAAATTCTCCGCCTGGATATCTTGCCTTTAGTTTCTCTATATTTTCTGCTAATACATCATTAGGATCTATTCCCAATGCTCTGCATGAATTGGCCCAATACCACATAATATCACCCAACTCTCGCTTAATGTGGAATTGTGTGTCAGCGTCCAATGGCTTACCTTGAAATACACATTTTTTAACAATCTCAGCAAACTCGCCTCCTTCACTAGCTATGCCTATGGCTCCGGTCATTAAAAGAGCAACATTTGCTCCGGTTTCATTTTCGAGTGCCTCTATTCTGTTGGCCATCTCTGTTGAAGAATTACTTGACTCACTTGTAACTCCGCTCACAAATTCTTGATATAATTTTAAATCTACATTTTCCAATTTATTCACCTATATATACATCGTTAGGTTGTTCATTTTGAAAAGCTAAAATACTTTCAGCTTCCACCATTCTTAAGATAATTTCTTCATTATCAATTTCAAGTTTTACGCCTCTGGTCCAACGTCCATGTTCAACAAGCACCCATTCACCGACTGCATAGTCATCTTCATTCTTTGGACCTTTGGCATAAACTTTACCCCATCTAGGGTATATTCCTCTACTCTGTGCATCATCATCGAGAATAATTAAACCACTTTTAGTTTTTTGTTCTCCAAAATGCATGTCACTGACTAGGACTCTATTTCCAATAGGCTTTAAATTGCCTTTGATAGCATTAATGTTAATTTGATTTTTTGCTTCTAATCCCATTATTCACCTTTTTTTACAAAGTTACCATCTTCATCTTCAACCCACTCTTCGGCATCATTCTCAACTACAAGTGGATCAGATACTTTTGCCTCTTCCTCATCAGCAAGTTGTTGTCTAGAAGCCATGTCTTCATCAGGCATTCCTGGATTTGAATCATAGTAGTCCTGTAAAACTTGTTCTCTAGTTCTTACAATTTTACCACCAGGACCTAATTCATCGCCTCTAGCATTTACTTTTGCATTGCCTACCGCAGGAGTAAGTTCATTTTTTTGACGTAACAAATCCATATCAATACTTTTACCTTGCATTGACTTGTATTGTTTACGTCCTGTTTGTTTCATCGGCATAAGATTACCTCCTTAGTTATATTAGTACTTATCTCAGGAACTCTCTCCAATCCAGGCCATACTGGATTGAATTTACTTTATGTACACCTATTAAGAATAATACATAACTTGCTACACTTGATCCACGTCCAACGCCCCAGACAATATTATTATCTCGCATAAACTCTACCAAGTATACCATATATTGTAATAACGGATACATATCACGTTTATGGAATTCATGTAGTTCTTCGTATGCACGTGATACTTCTTGTTCAGTTTTACATAGGTTTATAACAAAACTCTCAATATTAAGTTCCTTGTACTTTTCTGGCATAAACCATTCACTTTGACATACACCGTCAAATGTTTTTTGATCTACATCTAATGGTATATATTTTTTAAGTGGATCAAGACCTTTATCAGTCATAGCTGTGTTAAATTTATCTACGTCATCACTATGATCGCATAATACAACATGACATTTGTCTATATGACCTGAGTAAATCATATCGACCAAATCTTTGTTGGTGAATCTTGGTATACCGAGTTCGTCTGTTTTCATTAGCATATATGTATATTAACTGATATTAATCAAATTGTCAAGATTTTTATCATCGTTTTGTATACTTTTTTCTGCTCTGATTCTTCTGTTTAGTTCATATTTGAGATCATCTAATATTAAAGTCATTTGATCTCTAGCTTGTGGATTACTGGTCATCCAATATTTCTTATGTAAAGAGGCAATTCTTTCTTCTAAATCGTTATCGGATAAGTCTTTTAAGTTGTCTACTAAAGGGTGAGACATTAACCAAATGTACCAACAAACTGAGCATAAACAATTTGTCCACCATCAGATGTCCAAAAGTCTACAATCTTAGGTTGTGTAACACTTGCGATTGTAAATGGAGTTGGAAAAGTGCTTTCATATCTAAGCACACCACCAGCAGAAGCGGCAAATGTTACTGTTCTACTCACTCCATCACTTGTTATTACTAATCTTAATTTTCCAAGTTTTCCATTTGCTGGCCACTCTGTTAAAGTCAAAGTCAAGTCAGCACCAACTTGTACAGTTTGATAATGGCCATTGCTCCAGTTTACATTATTAGAACTACTTACATTTCCAATACCGTATCTTTCTTCAGTACAGGCAATAAAATTTGCTTCGCTTATTTTATTTCCGTTGAAATCATTATTGGTTGCATTCTTTAATGCCGCATTGGTATCTAAACTTGTTAAGTCTGCCGCAACGTTAGATAACTGTGTTCTTATAATGTTAAAATTATCTCTAAACCCTTGACTATCATTATCTTGTCCTGCAACAGGAAAAGTTTGGTCTATTCCTAGTATAGAGCTTGAACTTGTTGTTATTGCCATAATCTATTCTCCATATGTATTTATATTATTTAGACATTGTATTCATAATTATGAAACAGTAAATATTGTTCTTGGCTATTTCCAGTAGTTGCATCTATTAAATATCTGTCTATATCAAAGTCAAACTGCTTGAAATCTATGTTGTTAGCTTTTATAGCTGTCATAATCTGTGTGCTTGTGCCAGGTTTGCAGTAACACAAAGGAACTGCTTTTACATAGCCTAATATTTCAATTTTACCTGGTTGTGATGTACGCATCCATAATGGCAAATAATTAATTTCAGTTTCTCCTACACTTTTAATACTTTCTCTCATATTTGTTATGTTAGACATGAATTTCTTTGTGTCTTGAGTGCCATCAGTTTTTACATTTAAATTGTCTGCTTTTATTGTATTTTCAGGTACAGGTCTAAATCTGTATGGATCGCTTGTTCCTGCTACAGTTGCCTTAAGTGTTACATCGGTAGACCCTCTAATACCTATACTTATATTTTCATCTAAACTGGAGATTACATCTCCTGTTCTTGATCCAACTGTAAAGCTAGGATAGAAATAGTATGTTACATCACCATATCTTCTTGTACCTATTACAGTACCCGAAGGGCTTAGATTTTCTACACTATTCCCAGGAGCATCGTAAAGAGTAGAGTTTACCAAACGTTTTTCTTGGTTTCTAATTTGTAAGGTTTTTCGTGTTTTTCCTGTATCATTCTCTGCAGGATCAATTATTTCTAAATAAATTACTTCATATACAGTATCGTTTGTACCTGGAGTTTTTGCAATAGCAGATTTTAATTCACCAAATCTAAACTTTTTTCTTTTATGATGTTTACTCATTGCAGACATGTAATATTGTGCTTGTTTAGTTTCAATGCCTGCATATACTAACATTTTCATATCTTTTTGAATTCCAAAATTAGGATCATTAGGTCTATAAATTAAACTGTTTTCAAATATGTTATTATTGCTGGTTATTAGTTCTAATGCAGATCTTTTTTCTAATTTTAAAAAAGGTTTTATATATACATTGCTGTAAAGTTTATCATCTGGGTCTGTTACTTTTAAACTAAATTCTCTTGTAATTGCACTATATCCAAAATGATCTTGTACTCTAACTGTAAATTTAAATTGTCTATCAATAAAGGTTGTGTTACCATCTAATTTAAAATTGTTATTATCAAAAATTGTAAGACCAGGAGCAGTTGCAGTGCCAAAGCTATTAATTTTTCCTATTATTTGTCCATCGTATCCCAAATTCAACCCTGGCGGTAAACTGCCACTTACAAGTGTATATAATAAATTGGCATTTGGTACAGTGCTTGTAGCTTGTATACTCAATGTACTGATATAATTACTATCAATAGTGCCCATATCACTTGTTGTTGTCCAATTTAATACACTATCTATTTCTCCTAGCATTTTTACAGTGAATGTTTTGTCTTTAAAACTTTCTTCTGCTGTACCTGGAGTTTGTCTTCTTGCCCTAACAGTGAATTTATATTCTTTTGTCACCGCTGGTTGATACGGAACCAACCCAGCAATTTCTCCCGTTGAAGGGTCTAATGATAAACCTGGCGGTAAAGTTGTAGCAGAACCATCGTCATTTAAAGATTGTAATGAATAATCAATTACACCAGTTAAGCTGTTAGGATCTATCACATCTAAAAATAATGTGACGTAATTGTTTGCTCTTCTAAATCCAAAATTTGCCGGTGTTAACCAAATTGGAACTCTTACGTTACTGTTGTCTGCTGTAAAGACTCCATTAGCAACTTTCATTATTGTGTTATCTGCACGTAAAAAATCATCTCCTACAACATAAATCCTAAAAGTTCTTTTTGATATGCTGTCACCGTCACTAACAGATACTCTGAATTCATAAAATCTATTAAGTTTCTTTGGGCTTCTAGATGGAGTAGAGGTGTCGTAAATAACTGTGTCATAAAAGAAACTGTCAAAGCCATTGTCTGGCCTAACACCAAAATCAAAAGGAAACTTTCCGAAGTTGTTACTATCAAAATGACCGCTAGATGATCCAGCTTCAAGAGCAAGTATAGGTTCTACAATACCAACTAGTCTTCCATCGGTTGTAAGCTGAATTCCTGGAGGTAATTCTCCATCACCGGCTTGTATATAATATTCTATATTATCTCCTGCTATTGTATCAGGGTCACTAGCAATTAATTGGAAATCTAAAGGAGCACTGTCTATTATATAATAACTATTATTAGGTCCAACCGGTAACAAATCTTCAGGAGTTGTCCATACTGGAGCATCAGCACCTGTAACTATAATTGTATATGTCCTATCATCTATTACACCATACTGTTCAGCTCTGACAACAAAAGTATAAGATGTATTAGTTTTAACTTCAAACGGAGTACCTTCTAAAGTAGCACCATTTAAACGTAGCCCATTTGGAATAGTACCTGAGATAACCTTTACAGACATATTGTTACTTGTCAAAGGCAAGTAAGTTGAATCAATAGGTAAGGCGTAAGTAGTTGTAACTCTTTCTTCTAGTGTGGTTAATACAGTTCCAGATTTAGTAGTCCAAAAGTTGGCCATAATATCTCCTTATACTGTATTTATTAGGAAATAAACTGACCGCCATCTACAGTAATATCCAATGGCGATGCAAAAGACCCAAAATCAAAATCCTGTGTAAGGATAATAAAATCAAGGACACTATCTGCTGTTTGGGCAATAGTTCCTAAGTCAAAATCAACAAGTGTTTTGCTGATGTTCCTAATATCAATTCCGTATACTAAACCTTCTAAACTACCATTTATATTAGTAGCGGTCAAGGTGTTTACGTTTGAAATATTATTGTTGTTGGCATTAAGATTACCGCCTAGTGTAGGTGCAGTATCTGTAGCGACTAACCCAGTACCAACTACGTCAATAAAAAGGTCATCTGAAGTTACTCTTGTTTCTACAGCGTTTCCGCCTTGAATTCTTAATGTTTGATTTCCTGCAGGTAATACTTTACTTCCACTATCTGATACAACAATTAATTGGTCCAATCCTGCTTGTGTGCCGGTAATTGTAATGGCATTTCCGCCTGAACTGATGCTAATTCCACTCCCTGCTGATATGCTTTTAAATTGTAATGTGTTGTCTGAACGTTGAGCAAATATTCCAGTCCCAGTTCCTAAGTTTGCACCTTCAGTTGTCGTGTTGACTATATTGGTGTTTAATTCAGTAAAATTGTTGTTTACTTTTATAAATGCTTCACGAAGATCATCACCTGTACCGTCGTTTGCAATATTACCTATATTAATTGTTTGAATAGCCATTTTTATCTCCGTTTATACAAAACTCACTAGTGAAGCACGTTTCCAACCTGCAGTGGTTTTTACATAAATGTGTGAACTTGTGTGCCTTATTTCGCCCAAAGCTCCAGTATCAAGTGTTCCTGTAGGTGTTGCTCCTGGTGTTGCTACAATAGTACCGTATAGTGTTTGACTATGTGCATCTAACATTTGAGTACTATCTTCAGCATATACAGATCCAGTAATACTGTTAGCAACCACTGTAGTTGTTTCTACCTTACCTGTAATTTTACCGTTTACACTATCTACAAGTAATGCTGAATCATCACCAAAAACTGAACCAGTTATGTCTATATTTGAGATGTTAATAGTATTTCCGTTTGAAATTGTTACTTGACCGTTGCTATAACTTAAAGTTTGGCTATCTGTTGCTGATGTAATATATCCTGCATCATTGTTTAATAAACTTACATTCATTCCTGCCTGTAAAGCATTATCCGCAAGTGTTCCTTGAGACGAAGATGCAAAACTTAAGGTTGCAGGTTCGTATCTACCTAAACTTGAATTATATAATAATGCCTGTCCATTAGCAGGTGCAGTTGAACCAACATTATCCAAACTTTCAAGTGTTGTTTTAATTGTAGGTTTATCAGTTAAATCTGTGTATGATCCACTAAATGGAGTAGGTGTGTTAGACAAATCTGTATAACTACCAGTAAATGCAACAGTGTTTAAACTTTGCCCATTTACAGTAAAAGCAGATGTATCAACAACCATTGAATTAGCAGTTATAGTACCACTTGCAGTTACAGCAACAACATTTACTATATTATTACCACTTAAATTTAAATTATCACCTGACGGTAATTCTTTTATTTTATTATCATCTGTTGTGTCTACTACTAATGGGTATCTTGTCGCCATATCTTTTTCCTATTTGTAATATTTATCTGTCGCATCATAGAGCCGCTATTCTAAGTTTAAAAGCCGCAAAATCAGCACTTGCCGCTACTTCTGCCTTTAAAACACTTAATTTTACATAACCTGGTATATTTCCATTTACTGCATCTACTAGCACTGTTGAATCATCTGCAAATACACTGCCGGTTAAGTCGCCATCAAATTTTCCTGAAAATGTTGAACTAGAACTGTCAAAAACTTTTGTACTATCGTCAGCAAAAATATCACCTTGAACATCTTTAATTTGCAAACTACCACCGTCTACTGTTATGTTTCCTGCGGCATCTGACTGCAATCTAGTCCCACCTATATATATAAAATCTCTTACATATAAATCACTCCATTGTTTAGTTGCTGATCCTAATGCAAACCCCCCGTCTGTGGTTGGAATCATATTAGAGCCAATACTGTCTAAGTCTAATGTAGTAGAAGCATACAGTTCATTAAAGTTTTGATTAATTTTATCAAAAGCTGTTCTTAAAGGATCGCCATCTCCTTTATTAATACTTGTACCAATGTTTACTAGTTGTTTAGCCATTACACTCTCCCTACTACGACTTCAACAATACCTCTGTCGTCATCGTCTTTAGTACCAACTGCTTTACCAATCACTGTACCTACTACAGGATCGTTTTGAACTATACCATAGCCTTCAATTGCACTGGAAACAATTATGTCTCCTTTTTCAACTTTTCCTAACACTTTACAAGGCACTCGTCCTTGTAAAGCAATAGCTACTGCATGTTCTCCTTGCAGTTCACTATTCATTAAGTATGCAGGATCAGTTGTAACAACACCTGCTACTTTTCTATCACCTTTATATTTTGTTACAGTAACTTCTTGTTCTCCACCAAACACTAAAACTGTACCTGGTTCATACTCTGCATCTGCAAGATATTTCTCAGCCAAGTCAGCGTATTGTGCTGAAGTTGCTGTTCCCTCAAACACAGCGGCATAAACAGTATTCCATTTCCTATCTGTATGACCTATGTTTCTATTATTCGCGGTAGCGTCAGGTTCAAAATTAGAATCAACTCTTGAGTTAAATGTTACAGTATCAGCACTTGCATCATTTCCTATATCCGTATTTCCGGTGACACTAAAACCATCATTTACAACAACATTTCCAGTGCCATTTGCTTGTAAAGTTAAATTAGAATCTGCCGCAAAACTTGTTAATGAATTTGCATATAATCCGCCAGTTGAGACTTCTATACCTGTAGCATCTGATACTGTTAATTTGCCTGTTACTGTCGCAGTATCATTAATATTTACAGTTCCAGTGCCATTAGCACTTAAAGTTAAGTTTGTATCTGCTGTTAAACTGCTAATAGTGTCTGTTTGTAGCCCAGTTGTGTTTATTCTTGCTTGAGCCGCTCCGTTTGCAAATACAACAACAGTGTTTGCGGAACTTTCTGCAAAACCAGTATCAGCACCTAATACTATTCCTGTACTGTTCGTTCCGCCATTAGCTCCTTCGTCAATGGCTTCAATAGCTTTTGAGTAAACCCAGTTTGTAGCTACAAATCCTTTTCCTGCTCTACCCTTAACGGTTGTGCTAGGTGCACCACTATTAGTTTGTGCGTTACTTTCAGCAGTTACTAATAGATTTGGTGTATTAGTTTGTGTATCGGCATATGGTTTACCAACATTTATTAGTCCTGGAATATCTACATTAAGTGAATTTGTTGATGTACCCGCCGCTTCAAGCACAGTTGCTTGTCCTGGTGTTTTTACTTGTAAAGTAGTACCATTCAAAGAAAGCACTTCGTAAGTGTCATTACCACCTAATATAATTGCCTCTGCTTGTAAAGCACCTGCCGCAACTCCTGTACTTGCAGTTTTTCTCAAAGCAACAGTGTCTGCACCTGAACTATCTGACAATTTTTTATTTGTGTAGCTACCTGCACCATCTCTTAACAATACATCTATTGTACCACCTGTGGTGTTATAGGTGCTAAAGTCACCATCAGCAAGTCCGCCACCTTCAGTAATAATAGTTGAAAATGCTACAGCACTTACAGCACCCGCATTTGCGGCACTTCTACCTAGAACTGTATCAGTTGCAATATGTTGTAATTTTGCAGGATCAATACCGTCAGTTGTTGATGTTGCTGTTTGTAATTCTATCCAACCATTTGTAGCGTCAAATTCACTTGCTTTGAAACTAGCAAGGCCTAAATCAGATTGTGATATACCTGTAGCGTTTGCTCTAGTGCTAGCCGCAGTCATTGCTAATTTACTTTGGGCTATTGCGGCACTTGCATTTACGTCAGCATTTACAAGTGATCCTGGCTCATATTGTAGATTTATTTCTGTATTACTGCTTGTTCTTGTTACGGTAATATTAACATCACTACCAGAAGCTTCAGAAGCATGTGTATATTCATCAAATGGTCCAGACACGTTATTTACTAATGCGTTACTAATTGCGTTTGCAGTTGCAGTACCATTTGTATAAGATGCATCATTGTCAGGATCAAAAGTTCCTGTTACAGGTGTATAAACAATTCTTCTTTTACTATTTCCAAATTGCTCGTCATTTACAGTTGTAACTTGTACAATAGTACCTGACGCACTTCCGCCGTTATTTTCTAAATTATTTCCTGCTACAAAAGTTCCGCCTGTTTCTGCATCTGTTATAATAATTTTATTACCAGTAGCAACCATTATCTCATTAGTACCCGGTGTTTCTTCTGAGAAGTCTCTCATTTTTCCTAAAGTACTAAATGCTTCGGCATTACCATCTACATAATTTTTGTTTGTAACATCTGTACCGCTTGAAGGTAATCCTACGTTAGTAATATTATTACTGTTAAGATTTAAATTACCTTCCATTGGGCTTAAACCGTTTAGAGGTAAAAAGCCTGGTCCTATTCTATTTGATGTTCCTGGTATTTGAGCACCGGATTTAACATTGAAACCTAATGCCCTGTTAATAAAATTTCCTACAGCTCTTTCTGTTGGTACAGCTTGTCCTGATTCATCTGAAAAAGCATCGTCTGCACTAAATTCATTAATAGTGACACCTTTCTTAAATCCTAAACTGTTTGCATTTGAAAGTCCAATTTCACCTGCAAAAGTAATGTCACCTGTTGATTGATCAACACTAAAGAATTTACCAACTCTAAAGAATCCGTCTTGGTCTGTACTTACAAAGAACACTCTACCTTTTCTACGTTCCCAAACTTGTGAATTACTTGCACTGTCTGCATCAGTATAAAAGTCTGCAAGAGCATTGACTGGATCACCTAGGATAACATTTGGGTAGTTTGAATCATTAAATGATCCAGTACCTATCTGTGTAAAGTCGTGTCCTGTTGCTCTTAACAATGATATAGCAACAGTGATTTCTGCTGTAGAACCTCCTATTAAACCTGCTTCTAATCTTTGAACAGTTCCAGTAGTTGGAATAGCCGTTGCTAATCCCGAACCAGATACTCCACTTATGTTTACATTTGGAGAATCGTCAAAATCTATAAATGCAAATTCAGCTGTTGTAACAGTTGTAGGTGTTCCTAAATTTGTATTTGCACCAGAAGGATCTAATATTATATCAGCAGTAGTTGTAAATGCACCTGTTGCATTTATTACCTGTAATTCTGCTTGTCCTGAAATAGTATTTTTTACAGTAGCAGTAACAGTGGTAGCACCAACTGTTTGCTGAACTGTTTGACCTGCGGTTGCTGTTTTACCTGCTCCAAAGTCTATTACATCAACTTCGTCATAGTTTGTTATTTGATGAACTTTTCCATCCCATAGGAATATCATTCCTCCACCGTAGCCGCCATCTCCTGGTTGCTTACCTGCTTGTGTCGAACTATCTCTTGTTAATCTTAGAGCTTGTGTAAATTGACTAGTACCTCCTGATGTTACTTTATTAATTGCTAGTCTTGTATCACCTGAATTAGCACCATACTTACCTGAACCAGCATTGTTATTTTCAGACATCCTTGCTGGTAATGGAGACAAATCAATAAAGTTGTATCCTTGCTCAAATGTTGTTAAAACTTGGTTTGCAGGTAATGCTTGACTTAAACTGTCACTTGTTGCAAAACTTGTACTTCTATAGGTTGTAGTATCGCTTTCATCAAAGTTAATAGCAGTACTTGGTCTAGTAACCAATGATGGCGGATCAGTTACTCCGCTGAACACATGGTTAAAGTTATTCCTAAATGCAATATCAGTGTTATCAGTTACAGTTGCCTGGAGTGTACCAAAGAAATCATCTTTTTGCACATCATCTGCTACTAGTTCTAATCTGTAGATGTTAAACATTTCAGAAGTAACTGCACCGGCAGTATTTGTAGGTCCACTACTACCATACACTGTACCTACAGTAAATGTCAAATCATTGGTAGGTGTTGCACCACCTATAAGATCGCCTGCAACCTTAAAAGTATCGCTTCCTGCGTATCCTGTTCCACATTTTATTATAGTTGCAGTTGCACTTGAACCGCCTGATTGAACAGTTACTGAAACAGTTAAACCTGTTCCAGAACCACTAACATTTGTTGTTGTTAATCCATTTGCATCTTGTCCGAAAGTGGTTGTTGATCCTAAGTTAGGTATTGTGCCAGAAGCATATGTTGCGGTTTTTACACCTGTTCTAAGTATGTCTCCGCTTTCACCTACAACACCGTCATTGTCTGTATCAGAAAGGTTAGTCACTGCACTCACTTTATATCTTAATATTCCTGTTGCACCGCCATGATCGATTGTAAATTCACTTTGTGATGTTGGCGGAGTTGCAAAGTTGTACACTGTTATGCTAGGATCTAAATTAGCATTTGTCAATGCAGAATCTGTGTATGCCTTAATAGGTTGCATCATGTTATGTGTAAGTGTAGTTTGATCCGGAATCTCATTTGGATCAGCACCTTCTGCAATTAATCCAAAATTACCATAACCATTTGAACAATTTAATGCTCTAATTTCAGATCCATTATTTGCATACATAGCTGTTTGACAGTAGTAAGTAAATGTTGATACTTGCTCTGAGAAAGCCGCATTGTTTGCAATCAATCCGTATCCTAAATCGTTAATTTGTGTAAAGTCATTTGCCAGCATAGATCTGTTACCAGCTGTTTGTAGGAAAATATCTCTTTCTACAGTAGCAGATGTAAATTGGGATTCATCATAACCTACACTGTCATTTGAACCTGCATCTAAAAATAAAGTTGCTGTTCCTTGGCCCCCGTCATAGTTTGCAATAGCATTTACCTGATAACGTCTACCTTCTACATAGAATGGACATGGTAATTGAGGTGGTCTAAGTCTAAGTCCTTGACCAACTGGACTTTGTACATTAATTTGGAAATTTCCATTTTTACTTAAAATCCGTGTTGGTAAGTTACCAACATAGGCATCTACATACATACCTCCAGAAAACGTTTTCTTGTTAATACTTTTACTGAAACTTGATGCAGTTTGAATGTACGGAGATTTAACTAGTACCTGTCCCTCAGGATCAAGCACACACATAAACCCTCCGTGTCCTCTAACTGTTACATTTCTAATAATAGTTTGGTCGCCCATTAGGAATACATCCATTTGGTCGTTTCTTAAAGGTGGATTATAATCAACATTGAATACAAAAGTTATTTTGTCGATTAAACTTCCAACTATTGTAGATGTACCTGCTTCACCCGAACCTAATGTAAGGTCTGGTGTTTCTATGACACCACCTGCGGTGTATGTACCTCCAAAAGTCACTGCATTGGTTGTAGCACTGAAAAAGGTATGATCATATTGTGCCGCTCCTGGTGACGCACCAACATTTACTGTAATAGTATTTGCTCCTACAGCCGTGATTGGTACTTGTTCACCATAAACAGGATCTGATATTCTTACAGCACCTGCTGTCGCACTAACAAAACTATGTGTACTTGTATCTGAACTTACTCCTACATTTACTGTAATCGATTCTGGTGTATGAGCTGAAATAGTTAGTTTTGTGTTATATGCAGGATCTGTTACTCTTGGATATGTATGAAGAGTTGAATTACCATCTGTTGCACACGTGAATGTAAAACTGTTTGGAACCAGTGTAATTTTCTCACCATTTTCTAAAGGATGAGCTTTGTTTATGCTGTTTGCTGTAGCACTTACAAATGTATGAGCATATTGTGTGCCTACAGCTGATGGTCCTACATTAACTGTGATTGTTGTTGAGGTAATTTCATTAACAGTTAGTGCTTTTCCTGAAGCAGGATCACTAGGTCTTGGATATTGATGTTGTGACACATTACCGTCTTGGGTACATGTAAAAGTAATTGAACTATCATCTATCACAACGTAATCATTGACTTGGAAGTTATGAGTGCCTAGTACAAGTGTCATTCTACCTGTGCTAGGATCGTATGAAGTACCACCTAAGGCTGTGTATTCATCTTTTGCAAGTAACTGTATTACTAAATCACCAGTATTTGGGTTATAAGCTGTGTCTCCAACTACAGGAGTAAAAGTTCTTAATCTTGGGTGTGACAGTCTTCTTATGTTTTGATCTGATGCACAAGTAAATGTTAAACTATTTGCATCAAATTTTACTGTCTGTCCTACTTTTAAATTATGTGTGCCTATGTTTAATACCATATCACCTGTACTTGCATTATAGTTGGTGACATCTTTAAACAAGGTTACTGCATTTGTAGTTGCAGATTCAAAAGTGTGTACGTATTGATTACCTATTAAGGAAGGACCGACATTTACAGTATAAGTGTTTGCAGTAGTGGCTGATACTTTGAGTGGTCTACCTGCCGCTGGATCTGTAGATCTAGGATAGGCATGAGTAGTTGCATTGCTATCTAAGTCACATCTAAAAGTAATACCACCTGTTGCAATAGTAATTAAATCATTGACAGCAACATTGTGTCCGTTGTTTGTTATTTCAAGTAATCCACTCGCAGGATTGTAAGTTGCATCTGTAGGAGTATACTGGGCATTCTGTGTACCTGCTGTAGGTGTGAATTGGCTTATAGCATCTGTATATGTAGGAGCAGTTGCACTTAACAAACTGTTACAAAGTTGACTAATGTTTTGTATTGCGGCTTCTGTTGCAGTTTCTTGGGTTGAGTCGCCTAACTGTGTTAAAAAGTCTGTGTAACCTAGTTCATGGTATGATCCTTGTGTTTCTAGTGTTCTTTGTTCTCCACCTGCTTTTAAGTCAAATACAATACTATCAATTATAAGCCTAGTATCTCTTCTACATTTTTCCACATCATAAACTAGATCTGGAAATCTTGCAGTGATAAATTGTATTGTTTCAGCTACAATATAATCTTTATTAGCTTCGATAATCGCGGCCGCAGTATTGTAATTACCTGCATTTGTTACCGTACCACCTAAGTTAATAGGATATTCTGGTCTATACAAATAGTGATATCCAAACTTACCTTGATCAATACCTTCTTGGTTAAGGAATGGAGTTCCTCCCCTTGCAACAGTCATTCCGTCAAATTCGTTATCTCTATAGAAATAAGTCTGTGCCCATTTACTTTGTGAAACTCTAGGAGCTCTACTATCAGTTTCTGATTTTGGTTTTATTATAACACGTCTAAATTCATCACCTTTGAGTGAAGTATTTGCAGGAAGTTTGATAGGATAGTCTTCTTCATATATTCCTGATTCAACTCTAATAGTTACTTGTTTATCAGTAACAATATTACCGTATTCTAGATCTTCTTCTGGTTCAAAGTCTTTAGCACTTAATAAATGAACTTGGAACACAGTTGGATTAGGTTCGACAACACCTTCAAAAGTGTCTTGTCCTGCCTCTGCGGTAACATTGTTTGTAAAACTTACAATCTGTCCTATAGCTTCTGATCTTTTACCTCTAATAACTTTACCAGGTAATGCGTCTGTGTTATTTGGATCAGTTTGATCTACATAGCTAGAAGAACCATTTGTAACAACGATTTTATATGTACTTCCATAAACAACACTTGGTCCTGCATCAATACCATCTGATACAATAGTTTTTACAGTTTCAAATTTGTCACCAATAGCTGTAACAGCATTGACATTAGCATCACTATCTTTTGTTAAACGTCCACCATCTGTGAATAATACTGCTCCTGTTGAAGAGCTTATAAAAGTATGCACACTGGTATTGCTTGATACTCCAACATTGACTGTTATAGTTGTAGGAGTTCTTGCTAAAATTTCTAATTGTGATCCTGATGCTGGATCTCCTGACCTTGGATATGTATGGGTAGTTGCATCGTTATCTGTAGCACAAGTGAATGTCAAACTATTGTCTTGAATAGTAATTACCTGCCCAACTTGAAGTTGATGGGATCCAATGTTTAATGTAATTAATCCAGATGATGGGTTATATACTGTTCCTGTGGTAGGAGTAAATTGTGTAACACTGGTTGAATATGTTCCAAACGCAGACCCATCTAATGCATTTTGTGTTATAAATCCGCCCGTAGATGTAGCAGAAGTACCAAATGTTGCAAAAGATGCTGATGCAAAAGAACTACCAGCAACGGCTGTACTTAAACCTATATCTGAATATAAATCTATTGTTGTATCATTTATTTTTTTTGCGTAAAATTGTGTTTGATTAGGTTCTGTAATCGAACTTAATTGTGTTATAGAGATTAAATTAGTATCTACTAAACCGTGATTACTTGTGGTTACTACTCTAATAGGAGTTGTTAAAGCTACTGTTGAAATAGCTGTATTACTAAATTCTGCAGAATACAAGTCTATTACTTTATCACTAATACGTCTTGCTTTGTAAGTGTTATTGTTAAGTTGTGTCATTCCGTTGACACCACTAATTGTTACGTCTTCGTTATCATTTACAAAGTGATCAGTAGTAGTTGTTATCCTTACTGGTACAGTTTTAGTTGCATTATTAATAAATTTTAAACCGTTATCAAAATATTGGTCTTCATCTTTTTGATATCTTAAACCTACTAGTCCGCCAGTTGTATAGCCTGTAAAAGCACTTGTATCTAAAGGAATAGTCAAATTAGCATCTGTGTATAGTTCAAAGGTATCAACACTTATCACTTTGATATAGGCTTTTGTACCTTCTATTTCTGTCATTCCGCCTATGTTCTTGAATAATACAATATTTTTATTTGACCAACCATGATTACCTGATGTAGTAACCCTACCAATTGCTGATCTTGTAATGTCGCTAATTGTCTGTTGTTGTAATAGGTCGTTAGTTAGAATTTTAGTTACAAGTTCTTTATGAAAATTTAAACTTGCTATTGTTTCTGTTTTTTGCACAGTAACAGCAATTCTACCACTAACACTTGAAAAATATCTTTCAGCCGCCTGTCTAGTCAAATAGTTTGCATTCAAACCTCTGTTGATGTCTAACGCTATAGCATCTAAAATTAATCCTGTATCTCTTTCACATAATGCTTCATCGTATGAAAAATTAGGAAATGTGTATGCTATAAATCCTAATGTTTCTTTTTGAACAAATTTTCTGTTTCTTTCTATAAGCAATCTTGCTTGTTCGAAAACTGGAACATCTACATCTGCGGCCATCACTCTTGCATTTTTACTCTTACTGGTATGAGTAAGTGTTTGCATGTACGAGCCTGGTGCTTTCTGTGCAGAACGTATTAAAATATCAGCTCGTTGTGCCGCGGCGTTTATTGTCTTAAAAGCATATGTAAATGATGTACCTTCTTTTCCTGGCGGTACGCCTTTCATAGAGTCATCGCCCTTTGAACTTACAAAAAGCACCTCAGGTGAACTGTATGCTGTATTGTCAACGTAAAATTTTGTTGCGGCTTGTAAATCTTCAGGACCGTTAGGAGCACCTTGTCCAGAAAGTTCTCCTGGATGGTCATTAAGAAATAAACTGCCAGTCATACTATCGCCTTGTCTACGCACAATACTCTGTCTTGGCATACCTACATCATCTAGAAAATTTCCTGCTAGTGCATTATCTAACGAGTCATCTGTGATAGTATGAACATCATCTGCACTAATAGTTCCAGATACATTTATTTTATTTGCTTCTGCATCTGCTTCAATATCTGTAGTAGCATATTGCTTATTCCCTTCAGTATAGAAATACAATCTTGTAGGAGATACAACTCTAACATAATATAAAGTTCCTGATGTAAGTCCAGTTGGATTGGTGTCTTCTACAGTAAAACGCACAGCTAATCCATTTGATCCATTGTCTAATCCGTGCCCTCCTGATTGTAATGTTTGATCTACAGCATAATGATTATCAATTTGGATACTGTTATCTACATAGCCTGTAATTTGCCATGTATAGTGTAATTTGCCAGTAGGCTCGGTAGCTATCCTTAAAGGCAATCCTGAAGTAATATATCTTTGATCAGCATAACCTTTTGTAATTACTAGATCGTCAATTGTGATACCGCTTACACCATCATGTGCCGCATTTACAGCATTTGCCGCAGAAGTGCTGATTCCTACATTGGCTATTCCATAACCTGCCGCATTAACAGGACCACCTAAGGTAGGTGATAAATCATCTGAAACTTTTGTAAAGGAGCTACTAATAATAAGTTTACCTGGCACGGAGTAATTAAAGGCAATAGTATCTACAGCACCTCCGCCTAAAGCAGAGTTACTTGCTAGTTCAGCTAGTTGTAATTGTGTTCCTGAGCTGTTTACAAAAGCTATTGTATTAGGTGTTAACACATCAGGCGTGTCACTTAGTGTGGTAAAATTAATTTGTCCACCAACACCAAATACAGCATATAATTCTGTAAAGTTTTCGTTTACTTTTTTAAACGATTCTCTAATACTATCGCCGGTGCCGTCATTACCCTCAACACCAATGTTTACGTCTTGTTTTGCCATAATTTACTCCATTAAGCAGGTACTTTTAGCTTGTCAAAATCAAAATTTACACTTACTCCGCAACCACAAGAACTTTTAGCATTTGGATTACGTATTTCAAAATTTGATCCAAATATCTGACTCACGTAGTCTAATTCAGTATTGAATAAAAACATAATACTTTGTTTTCCAATTACTAAATTTCCTGTTCCTGTATTAATTAATTCATCTCCTGGTTCGGATTCTTCCACAAATCCCCAGTCATATTCAAATCCGGCACATCCTCCGCCTTTTAAATTTAAACTAACTGCAAAGGCATTTTTTTCTGCACACAGCTCATTAATTTTAGCTTTTGCTTTGTCTGTAAGTGTAACTATTGACATTTAAACCCCTATCTTAATGTATTTATATAGATTTTTTATAATCTTAATGTAAATATAATTATGTTCATAAAAGAATTTGAAGAGAAAACTAGGCACTTACGTAAGTCTAAAAATGGTAAACAACATGCGTACTATAGACATAAAACAGTTGTACTATTGAGATGTGATAATTGTGATAGGATTTTTCAAAGACCAAGGGGTAACATGAATCCCACTAGGATTAGCAATAATTTCTTTCATGTGTGCGATAGTTGTGATTCTAAATCTTTTGCTCAACGTAAAGGCGTTGAGAGGAAGCAAATATGGGATCTACCTGCTTCCTCTGATTTAGATATAAGTAAAATTTAACCTTTTTTCCAAATAGTCCATGCTCCGTATGCAATAGCAATTCCTGCCGCTATTTTTGCAAGTGGAGAAAGGAACAACACTAAAAGTCCAAGGATTATCAAAACTGCTCCGTCCCAAGTAGTCCTTTCACTTTTTCTTTGGTCTATCCATTTTTTAATCATCATTTACTCCCTATGTAACCTGCAATTACACCTATCATGCCTGTAAGCGACATTTTCATTAGTGTAATTACACTTTCGTCTACTGGCCTATTTTCTTGTAATGCTACATAATAGTCGCCAATAATTATAACTCCTAATAATACTAATACTCCAAAAGTAAGTATGATTATTACTAGATCTTTTAAGTTCTTTATCATTATACCCAACCTTCTAGGTTAGGATTTACGTCTTGGTTCTTAGGAGTAGACTTTACTTCCCAACCCCATTTTAATTTAAAACATTTAAAAATTTTCATTTGCCCTCCTTTATTACTATTACTCCACAAGCTAATCTATCACCTGCATTGCCTGTTTTTAAAGATTCTTCATCACCGCCTTTTCCTAAATCGTCTTCGTCGGCATGAACTACAATAGCTCTGCCTACTACACTTCGGTCGCCTATTAAGTCTACTCTTTTTGCAATTATTTCAACTTTGGCCGTACCGGAAGTATCTGCTTCAATATTTCCCAAATCGCCAACATGACCTTTTTCAAGATCTCCATGATCGACTCCGTCAGGATTATAGTGAGCTCCAGCTGATTCGCACCCATTGCTTAAATCTCCAAATTCGTGTATATGAAATCCGTGTAATCCTGGCTCTAAGCCTGTTACTTGTCCTACTATCATTGTAGGACCTCCAGATTTTTGTTTAAATAAAAATTTTCCTTTGACTTTGTCCGAATGCACTAATACTGAAGTTGCAGTTACAACTTGTTCTGTATCTTCTTTCAAAGATATATTTTCGCAATAACAGGTGTTTGCTTTAGTTCTAGTACAATTTGGTAAGTCTGATAAACGCATATAGTATTTATATAACAAACAATTGGACGAAAGCCCAAGTGTTCATTATAGCAAACCATGCGACTAGGAGTATTGCACTACTTCGTCTTATATATGTGCTAACCATTGCGAGTATACTCCCTACTAGGTATAGTGGTACAAATATTTTTGTTGCGGGGTCTAATATTGTAAAACTTAGTATTGCACTTCCTGTGACTAACAACAAGGTTTCAAATACTTCACAGTAAAAAGCTAATTTACTTTTTTGATAACTTTCTTTAAAATAATCAATTATTTTGTTGATAGTATTCATATAATTTTTCACTTGCAAGATTCTTTGCTTTGCTTTCAACCATAATATCAGCATGTTCCCAAAAACTCATAGCCCAATCATTTACCGCAGTATTCCACATGTAATCTGAATGTGCTCTCAGTTTTTGTTTTTTGTACCCGCCAACTAGTAATGCTTCCATGTTAGGTTTTTTAGATGCAGTATGTCCATCAAGATAATCTTCACGTGAAACTGAATAATGTATTACGGGCCGAACACCACGCCAACTGTCTACTATGCGAGAAAATCTATCGTCGGTGGGCGAGATATATTCACCTGTTTTGACCCAGTGATGGTGTATGTCAAGGACCAATGCGAGCTTGTGTCCGAGTTGAAGACTTGCTTCGATGCCCCACGAGTTTTCGTCATTTTCGATTGTGATCGTTTTTCTCGCTTCTTCAGAAAGTCTTGGGTAGACGTCGAGGATGCCTGCTGGACCTTTCCTGCCGGAGATGTGTACATTGATCTTAAAATCTTGGAATTGTTTGCCGTATCCAAGCCACCTTGCGATATCCACATGATATTCAAACTCCTCTATACTTCTATTTACTATATCGTCACTATCACTAGCAAGGACAGTGAACTGACCAGGATGCATACTAAGGCGTACATCGAGATTACGAGCCAACTTGCCGACTGGAGCGAAAGCCCGTTCACAGTAATTGCGTACATCAGGTAAGTGCCAGTAGTAAGACCAAGTAGGCTCAGTATAAACAGGCAATACATCAGAACCGAGTCTAACCATACGTAATTCATTTTTTAATCCTCCAACATAATTGATTAAGTTTTTATATGATTCAATGTTATGAACCATTATGTCCCATAGACGTTGCTCTGCAACTTCTTTAGTTTGTCTATTAAGCCAAGCAACGGTTGTGCTACGAGTATTTAGCGGTCGCTGAATTTCTTCTAGCAGTTTCTTTTTCTGCGTTTGATCATGATGCATGAATTTACATGCAAAACCTATACGTTTCATTTTATTAGATCAACCTTTTTCTTTTCACATTGTGAAACATAATATCCAAACCAATGTTTGCCATATTGATTGTTTATTTCTTTGTAAAACTTAGGCTTTTCATGAACATTTGCAATATAAAAATGTTCTGGATCTTTTTCTGCACAATAAAATATAAGAAAGCAAGGACATTTATATTTTTCCGCAAAATATCTATAATCTAAATGTTTTTCATCAGTGCTGAAAAAAGGCTCATGTCCTCTTACATTGTAGATTGCGTTTTTGTTTTTAGAATCAAACAATGCTACAACCTTTTTACCTTTTACTACGATATGATCTGGAATTGCTTTTTTATCTATTCTGTATGATGGAGGTGCTTTTATATTACATCCAGGATATATTTTTTTTATTAGTTTTAATGCATCACCTTTTTCTAGTTTGTCACCAAATTGGACAGATTTTTCAAAGGTCATTTTAGTAGTGTGTTTCATTTTATTAATATACTATATTTTGTGCCAGTTGTCAATGATAAATGGGTCTTCGCATCTATGCGGGTTTGGATCTCCATGAAATGCTATAATTGAACAGGCTGGAGGTGCTCCACAGTTTTCTATTTTATCAAAAACTCTATTACCTTTTGTTCCTCCTACTTTAAACCTCTTGTCTTGCCTGATTTCCCATTTCCAACTCAGACACCAGCTGTCTGGCCATAATGTTGCTTGGCCTCTAGTTTTTTCAAAAAGATAATCTTGATCACCAAATAATCTTCTAGTTATTACATCTGGATTTCTTTTAAATTCTTCCCATACATCATCCAATTGACCTTTTTTAAATCTAACCAAACTGCTATTATATTTTTCCCATTTAGGCCTCATTGCTCTTGTAAAGTCTCTCAACACACAATAACGATTAGCCTCATAAGTAAAAAACTTATCTATATTATCTACAATAACCATGTCTAGGTCAATATAAAGAACAGTGCCTTCAATAGGTAAGTCTTTAGAATAAATGTAAGGTTTGTACCACCAGCCTTCAACATTCATAATAGGCAAAGGTATTACGTTTATTTCTTTTTCTAAACCGTCTGCATTTTCAGTTAAACAATAAAAATTAAATGGCAAGGTACAATGTTTACTAACCATCTTGTACATTTTATTGACATACTCAGGCCCGTATTTTTTACCGTGTTTTAAAACAAGAATATTATTTGCAAACGGGCCTTTGTCATTTAAATTTTTTTGATATTGCTTTGCAAGTTTTTTATTACGTTTTTCTTGTAATAAAATTTTTATTTGGGTTTTGGTTAGGTTTGTTTTGTCTAACTTTGCCATTGATCATTTTTACCCCTGGCTAATTTTTTGCCACGTAAAGGGAGTAAAAATTGCACTGTTAGCTCCGTGCTCCATGCATTCAACTGATTCACACCAACAACGTCCGTCGGACATTTCATTAATTAACCTGTCTGCAAATCGCCAAGCATGTTCTGCAAACTTCTCTGCACCTACACCATCTAACACAACAACACTACAAAGATCTTTAGTTTCTAAAATTCTAAATTCGTTTAAGTGCGGATCATTTGTATCAATTACAGTTTTGTGATCAAATGTATCTTCTAACCATTTCTTCAAAGGCTTCAATCCTCCAAAGTCTACAGCCCAGTTTTTATTGTCTAACTCACTACAACCAAATGTAAACTTAAATGCTAAACTATAACCATGCAATAAATGACAATGGGAATGATCTGCATCAGGTTGTCTAAATACTGCTGATAGGCCTATGTTATGCCCATATGTTTTTGTACTATAGTATGCCATATTTTCTCCTATGCTTTGTAATTATTATATTATAAATTGCTGACATTGTCAAGAAAAACATTACCTAAACGCCATTGATTTGGTAACTTCCATCCACTTTTCTGATAAACAATAAATTTATTTTTTGGAAAACATTCAAAAACCTTACCGATTTGATAAATCCAGTATCTGGGATCAATTGCATCTTTTGTTCCTTCATCATAATGTTGTGTATCTTTATATATATTATTAACACTACCTGTTTCGCTAAAAAGGTCAAAGCCCACTAATCTTAATGTAAATTTAGAATTTGTACTGATATTTGCCCCCAACAATACTGCATAAGGTCCACTCCCCCATTGAAATGGTTGATCCATTCTGACATCTCCATCATAGGGTATATCCGGCACTGTAGTAACATTGTTGTGTTTTTTAAAAGAGTTTACCCAGTCTTGTCTAGTATAAATTGTTCCGTTGTATTGTAAGTCAACTGCTTCTTGGACCATGCGTCTATCAACACAGATTAAATGATCTACTTTATGATCTCTGCAGATAGCATTGCATCCTATCTTTATACCATCTATGTCCGATAAATTAATTGTTTGACGGCTCTCGCCATTTCCTATTATAAGCATAAAGTATTTAATTACTTTTTATTTTTTGGCAAATCTTTTCTGAGGTCATGAATTTCTTTTGATATTTTTTCGTATCTATCTACATTATCTTTAAACATTTGCATTATCCACTGCATAGTGTCCATAGCCCACCACCACCAAATAATTGCAAATCCACTTACTAATGTTAAGCCTAATACTGCCCATAGTCTATATGGTGTTCCTTCGTCTATCCAATAGAATGATAATGACCCCACAAGATATAATACGGGGATAACTCTGGCACACCATTGCCAAATGTTTATCTGTTTTAATTTTTTCAATCCTGAATTAACCCGAATGCCTTCCAATCACCAGGTGTACCTGAGCGTGTACAAATCCATCCTACGTATCCTGATGGAATAGGATTATCGTTCCAGACAATGTCGCCTTTTATATAACTACCATTGTCAGGAATCCCACTTCCAACTTCGTATTTCTTTCCTTGCATCCTTACAGGCCCTGCTGTAGTGATATCGGCGTCGTCCGCAAAGTTTCTAACGCCTATACCTAATTTGCCATTTATAAATAGATCTTTTTTAATTCCAACATGCCCACTTCTATTTACACTTATTCTAACATTGTTATCTGTAACAATATTCAAATCAGTTGTAGTCCATGTACCTAAATTGAATGTTTTTTCTGAAGTTGAATCTATTATAAATTCGTGATCTATATCTTTAATACTTACTAAACCGTTAGGTTCTGCTGTTCCAATTCCTAGTTTTTGTGCACCACTGTCCCAGAAGATAAATTGATCAATATTCAAATTACCTTCAGTTTCTAAATGCTGGACAACACCTAGTTGTTGTAAGCTACTTTTTATTACTGAAGGGCCTAGTGACGTCAAATTAAGCACAGGCAAATTGTCTACTCTATATGCTTTTTGGCCATGTAAATCTATATCTTCACTTGACCATAAACGGTCGTTGCCTTGCATAAACACAAATTGTCTTGTATGATCTGCACCTGACCAAATAAGTCCTTTACCACCTAAATTACCATTTTCGGCTTTGAATTCTAAAGGTGATGTTCTTTCGTTCCTGACGTCAGCACTAATTTCATCTACTTGTAGTTTTTCCGCTTTAATTTGGCCTTTTACTGTAAGCTCACCTTGAACTGTAAGCGGGTTAATAATCTTACGTGCATATATATTGTCTACAGAAATTCCACCATCGTGTACTTGTAGCACTTGTTTTGTAGACTCATCTTTAATACCAACTGATGCAAAATTAGTGATCATGCCACCATTAATTTTATTACCACTTAATTCTCTGTCTAAAATTTTAGGTTGTGGTGCTGGTTGTTGTTGCAGTTCGCCTACTGCGTCTACAAGTTCGTTTAAACTATTACGGATATTTTTTACATTAATGCTCATGTAAGTATTTATCAGATTACTTTAAGTAGCACGGTATCAGGATTACAACGTCCGTTTAGCTTTGTATCTGTAGTTTTAATATCATCTAAAAATTTTCTCAGCTTGACTTTACCGCAATCTTTAAATTCTTTCAATTGTTGCTCGGGTTTACGTAAAGTTTTTTGAATACTTGTAGTTTCGTCGAAACCTATAATTGAAGTTCCTTTAACACTCAATCCTGTTCCTTCTCTTTGTTGTCCTAGCGGATCAATGTTTTTAGCAATGTATTTGCCTATCTTACGTGTCTTCCTGTTAAATACCCAAAGCTCGTTAGCTTTAACAATATCCTCAGGAGATATACTTGCTACTTTGAATTTTTCATCTGCCTTACAGTATTTTAATTTTTCTACAAGTTTTTGAGCACTCTTAGGCTTAGACTTTCTAGGTTTACGATTAGCTTTAGCACTTGCTATGACAAAGTCTAATGCTACTAATAAATTGTCTATAGCGGAAATATATTTTTTTGTATCAGCTTTAGACAAATGACTGTAACCTTCTTTCAATTGAGCCCACTCGTCTGCTTCTTTTTCTGTCATCTTTTTTAGTTGAGCAGATGTAGGCATCCTCAGCAAATCTTTGAAGTCTTTATGTTCGTTTTCGTAAAAAGTTTTTAGTTTTCTTGCATGTGCTTGAGAAACTCCTTTTTGTTGAAAATGTTTTTTAAAATCAAAACCTTTAGGATCAAACTTATCAGGAGTAAGTGTGAATACTTCCAACCATTCTTCTATAGCTTCACTTTGCACATATGCTTGTTCACGAATTCTTTCTTGTATACTCGGTGGAGGCACAGTTTTTGCTTTCTTTTCAGCTACCTCTTTTCTATCTCGCAACACAACACTGCCAGCATCAATGGCTTCTTTGATACGTTTTTTTAAAAATATACTTACAGGTTGGGTATTGCCCATTGTGCCTGCAAGAGTTTGCCAGTAGTCATCTTCCTTTTGGTTGAAGTCAGGCATACCATCCAGTAACTGCTTTGCAATTATACCTGCGGTAATGCTTAGACAATGTGTCGGAGCCGCTTTAATTTTTGTAATGTCGTCCTTTGTATACCCATTCTCTGCCATCCATTTATATGTGTGGGGGTATAAATCTGCGGCTTTGTAATTAGAGTAATAAAATTCTCTGCTACGGTCTTTATGCCTGTGAAATTCTTCGCCAGTCCATTCTTGCCAACCTTCCCACTTTGGGGCTTGTAGTTTATCTCCACGTTTAATGTGAGGAGTGGCACGATTCTTTTTTCTTTTTGTTACTTTAATAGCCATTTGAAATCCTGTTTATTGTATATTATAAAAATGAAAAAAAGTGATTATCAATTTTGGTATTTATTGTTTCTTGATACATTTTATATCAGACCAGTGAGATTTTTTCTCTTTGCCTTTTACAAAAATAGTAGGCGGGTTGCCATCAATAAATTTTTGTTTGGCAATGCTACAAGTTATGTAACTTCCCATTTGATTTTTTATTGTAATATCAGGCATACCTGCTATTGATAGCACTAATACAAGCCAATACATTATTCCGCTTTCCATCTGTAAACTTCTGGTATACAGAAGTTTCTACCAAACTTACATGTGTTGTCGCTTTTGCAAACTCTTTCATGTTTGCTATTTTCCCAACAATCACTTTTCCACGGGTCTCCATACTTTTGTAGAAATCTGTCCCAGGTATCGTCAATGGTCATCATTGCGGCAATAGGAAGAACCATTGTAAATAAAATAATTGTTAAAAAGGCTAGGCCGAATCCTTTGTTATGATATGGTTCATTTGGATCACTCATGTTCTCCTCCTGGATCATTTTCATCTAATTTTACTTTTTTACCATTTATCCACATGTTTTGTCTGGCCCTTGGATAGCTATGATATCCTTTCTTCAAATCGAAAGGATTTATTCCACGTTTACCTGCTTCAAATGTGCCAACAGTAATAGCAATAGCACCTAGCAATGCCACGTGAGCTATAGCACTTACTCCAAACACAAAAAAACTTCCAATATAAAAACTAAAAACAATACACCACATCCATGCTAATACCTGCATAATCATATGCCTAGCATGTAAGTCTGGAATATGTCGCAACGGATTACGTTCGTAATTCATCACACTATTCCAACAATCATATACCCATTGTCTCATTTAAAAATCTCCATCTAATCCATTAATTGTATATGTTTTACCTTTGTAACCTTCGTCCATTTTTTTAACGTCGGTCATTTTGTCCCCGTCTTTTCTTTCTTTGGGGTTAAATTTTTTCTCCTGCTTCGAAACCTCGGAAGCATTTGAACCTTGGGAACCTGAGACTAAACGTTTCAGCATCCTGAGACTGCGTTCTAGCATCTGCTCTAATTTCTACTAACTGACCAATGAGACTATCACGTTCAGCCCAGTACTCATCACGTTGAGCATCAGTGAAGCCGCTCCCACAGTTAAGGCTATAATTGTATCCATCATCTTCTCCTTGTATTATAATTGCTCCTAGCCTGCCTTCATTACGGCCTGTTCCTTCTTCTACATCTGCAACTTTTAATGTTACTTCAATAAAAGGTTTCGCTTTTAACCAGCTATGTGTTCTTTTACATTCATACGGTGCATTAGTATCTTTTATCATAACACCTTCATAACCACCGTCTACAGCCGCTTTATTAAGCTCTACAAAGCGATCTTGACCTTCAGGAGTGTCTAAGTCTACATCTTCCCAATCAAGTGCTTGTACGTGTTGTAAAACATTTTTATTTTGTTCTACCCATGCCTTTACTGCTTGGCTTCTAAATGATTGTGGCTTGTCCCACATACCTTTTTGAAATTCTGATAATGGACACATATCAAATAAATGTAAGACTGCGTCTTTTGATTGTTTTCCATCTTTTCTGTGTACCTGCTTCATTAAATCTTGAAAGTTAGCACTCATAACTTCTCCGTCCAAGACTAAATCATATGGAGGAGGATTGTCTTTTATAACTTCTTCTATTTCGGCAATGATGTGACCAAAGTTATGAAACTGTTTACCATTACGACTAAACATCTCTACTCTGCTAAACTTACCATGACTAGTATCACCTTGGATTACTGTAATGACTCTTACACCATCTAGTTTAACTTCTACTTGTTTTTTTCCTATCATTTTCTTTTCATGGTTTGCACTATCATGTGCAAGTGGACAAGTAAATACAGGAATAGCATATTGTGGAAATTTCTTAGCAATTTTGTTTACAGTTTTTTCACTTACTCCACAACGTAAATCCTTAATTAAGATCCTTCTATAAAATCCATTCCATTGTTCTGTAGTAGCAACACCCATTGAAAGTTCGATTGCATCACGTGCCGCATGTCCTGTAAGTTCTCTGTTAATAAGTTGGTTTGCTAGTGTTTTAAAATTATTCCAAGATAATCCTTGCCCTGTCAAAACATCGCTTCTTTCAGGTACTTGTTTAACTCCAAAAGTTACAAGTGGATCAAGGGCCATACGTAACCCAACGAAAAATTCGTCCAGTCCTTCTTGCATAGCAGATTCAATTACTGCTTCTTTTGCTAATCTACTGTTGTCTGCTTCTAATTTTGCGATTACTTCTTGTGGTTGTGTTCTCATTTGCCTCTCATGCCTAATTGTTTATAATACTAATATACACTCTAAAAAATCAATTGTCAACTATTTTGGTGGGCCTGATGCGATTCGAACACACGACCTTTGGTTCCGCAAACCAATGCTCTATCCAGCTGAGCTACAGGCCCGTATGTTATATTATTATAATTTGATGCAAATGTCAACTAGTTTGGCATAGTAAATAATGCTTTAACTCCTGATCTATCTTCAGGTTGTTTTCTAGCAAATACTACCCACTTTGGATTGTAATCAAAAGACATGGTACGATAATGCTCATCGCAGTATTCTTTAAAACTTGCACCAGTGGTATACACATCATCAACAATCATAGGAGGACCTACAGTTGCATATTCCGTAAGTGCCATTGCTAATGGTAGTCCACCTCTTGGTATTCCTTCAACTGATCCGAATGATCTAGTTTCATAATCCATAATCATTCGTGCAAGTCCTTTCCAATCATCCGGGGTTAAAGCATCACATTCTATTTTCCAATTGAGGGGTAATCCTGCGTGGCTAATAAAAGATTTTTTTTGAAACAAATTCATTTATCTATCCTTTAATTGGCTCTGGGGGGAGGACTCGAACCTCCACGCTAAATATATTGCAGTACATTCAACCACAGGAGAAACAATCCTGCGTGTCTACCAATTTCACCACCCCAGATCATTTTTATTTGTCTAGTGCGGCAATCATTCTAGTCATGCCAATGCCTCCACCCACTCTTGGGAAGAAGTCAAATTCTAAGAACTTTTCAAGTTCTGCTTCAACTCTATCTTGTCCAAATAATTCAAACAACAATTTTGAATATGCACCTTCAGTAATAGTATGAAAAGTATCTCTCATCATATCTACATCTGTAGATCTTTCTGCCGACCCTATTGTTTCCATACCACCTAATATTACATCAATTTTTTTACTATGAACTCCGCTGTCATATCTACTCATATTCCAAAACGGTGAAGTAAATTCAGGGAAGTCTGTAATCATTGCAGTTTCAAAATCTTCAAACATTTTATTTTCATGCTCTGCTTCTAGTTCTGCTTCAGCACCTAATTCAAAATGTCTTTGCCATGCTTCGTATGTTCTTTCTTCTGGCTTTTTAAATCCTAAGTAATCC
>Ga0310343_10000069_pt1 | contig 40748 bp, 45 predicted proteins | sample HC15DNA2025_MG_FD_203519 | JGI IMG/M metagenome (GOLD analysis project Ga0310343, IMG submission 203519) | Marine microbial communities from station ALOHA, North Pacific Subtropical Gyre - HC15-DNA-20-25_MG | ecosystem: Environmental > Aquatic > Marine > Oceanic | place: Pacific Ocean: North...
GAATTAAGTAAAGATTCAGATCTGGAAAAATTTAGTTCAGAAGTTAGTGATTCAGGAGAAGGAAGGTGGACTATAAAAGAGTCCATAGATCTTTCAGTTCCTATTCCGAGTATATATGCTTCTATTTCTCAAAGATTTAATTCTAAAAACACAAATTCTTATGCTGGTAAAATACTTTCAGCTATGAGGAATGCTTTTGGTGGTCATACGAACTAGATAAAATATAAATAATAACTTAATCTCTTACTTCGACTAAATCCACTATATTAAGATATGCTTTATATACCTTGAACTACAAAAGATTCGCTTTCAGAAGCTTTGATTCTTATAGCAGCGACAGGCTTGTAGTCTTCAGAATTTATGAAATTATTCATATCTTCAATTGTAGGAAATTCTAAAATAACTATTCTTTGAGGATTCCAGGTTGTATTATCCGATATGATTTCACCACCTCTAACAAGATATTTACCACCATATTTTTTTATAATCGCAGGTACTAATTTCATATACTCTGCATAAGCATCCCAATCTTTAACAGTGATACTACCAATATGATAAACTGACATTTTTTCCTTTCTATTTTTTCAAGTATACAGAAATTTCTTCAAAACTTTCTACAACTAAATCAAATCTAGATAAATCTCCATAATTTTCACTAATACCTGTACCAAATTCATTTGGTCTATGAACATAGCAAGTTTTCATCCCTACATTAATTGCACCATCTAAATCATAAGCATGTGATGCTACCATCATAGATTCTTCTGAATTAGATTCAAGTAATTTCATAGCACCTAAATAGACTTTTGGGTCAGGTTTATAAGTCCCAAAAAATTCTGTAGATAAAATTGAGTCCCAGTGAATATTAGAATTTTTTGACAACTTAACTAACATTGATAAATTCCCATTTGACAATGCTGAAATTATGTAATGATTTTTTAGATCTGATAAACCTGCTTTTGAATCATCCCAAGGTTTTAATCTATGCCATGATTCGTTGAAATTAACCAGGTTTTCTTTACTAATATCATTTATATTTAGTTCATCTAGTAATTGATTTAGCACTTCCATATGAATTTCATCCATTGATAAATAATCTCTTTGACCATTTGCTACCTTTGATTGCAGTAATCTAAAGCCTGCTCGCCATTTATCGGTAAAAACAAACTCATCAAAAGAAAGTTTGTACTTTGATGAGAAGATTGTAGTTTCTTGTCTAATTGATTTATGCCAATCAAAAACAGTGCCAAAAACATCAAAAAATATTGTATTTATTCTTAATTTCTTCATAAGAGTTAAGGCTTATATTTTAGCCGCAACTCCTCCATCAATATTTATAATTTCAGAAGTTATAAACCTTGAATTTTCACTTACTAGGAAAAGAACTAAGTTTGCCACATCCTTTGGATAACCAGGGCCAGGAATTATTTGAGCTAAATCAAACATTGATTCAAAAACATGATGACCTCCGTCTGGATCACTTAGAGTTCCTCTAGTCGCTCCTGGAGTCATTATCTGTCCAGGTCTTATACAATTTACTCTTATATTTTTATCTCCTCCTACTCCGGCCATATATCTAGTTAGAGCATCAATTCCTGCTTTTGCGACATAATATGATGGAGCAGTAGTACCAAACTCCTCCTTCATTTTTGGGGAAAATCCTCGTTGAGCTGCTAAAGAAGACATATTTACTATAGCTCCTCCTCCAGAATTAACCATATAAGGCCAAACTGCTCTTGATACAAAAAATGTTCCATTTAAATTATCATTTATTACATTATTCCAATCTTCAGTTGTTGACTCAGGAAAATCTCCAGCTGCTCCATGTCCAGCATTATTAAATAAAATATGAATTTCACCATAAACTTCAGCAGCTTTTGAAATTGCTGAATTTACAATATTTTCATCTCCTACATCACATTTTATAAATGCAGCTTCTCCACCATTCTTAATAATTTCAGACTCTACTCTTTTTCCTTCTTTATCTCTACGTGCCATAATTATAACTTTGGCGCCTTGTTCAGAAAATAAATGTGCTGTAGCTTCTCCAATTCCACTATTTCCACCAGTTACTATTGCAACTTTATTTTCTAGTATTTTATTCATAAAATCTCCTTAATTATTGTGGTATTCCTATTGGTCTTTTTTCAGGATCAGTTTCAAAAGATTCTTCACTCCATAAGATAATTAATATTATCCATCCGATAATTGGTGGTATTAATAAAAGTTGCCACCAACCACTTCTATTTGTGTCGTGTAATCTTCTTGATCCTACTGCTAAGACAGGTATTATTGTGAACAAAATCCACAATAACAGTATAAATCTATAGGGTGCTTCAAATACTAAATAATCAATTATTGTTGCAATTATTACTCCCAGAAAGAAGAAAAGTTGAAACCACCAAAATTGAGATCTATCAGCATTTCCAGTAAACATTCCATAATTATTTATTCCATCTTTAACTGATGGTATAAATTCCATATTTAAACTCCTAAGATTTTATATTGATAATATAGCAAAAATTAGTGTCTTTTTACTTCTAAATCTTCTAATTTATGTGTTTTGGATAGGTATTCTTTAGTATTAAATTCCTCAAACCTTCTTGGTAAATAAGATTCTGAATCAATACTTGTTTCTCCATTTATTACGTGTTCAGATATGAGCATTCCAGCTACTGGATTATAAGCAAATCCACCTGAATGAAAATTTGAGCATAAATATAATCCTTCGATATTTGGTACTGGCCCAATAACAGGCGTTGCGTCAGCGGTTACGCTTATTAATCCAACAGTATGGTAGTCCCATTCTTTATTCTCAATAATTGGAACTCTATTTTTGAAAGAGTCTTTGAGAAAATCTAAAGCATTTGGATAAGGGTGTAATTCATTTATATTAAAATCTTTATCTTCTATAACGAAGTTTTCTGGGTTATGCTGAGAAGTTCCTACTAAAATTCTATTATCTTCTGTACCTCTAATGTAGCTTTGGTAAACTCTATCATTTATTGCAGGTAAAAATAGTTCTCTATCAAATGGTTTGGTTACAAATCTTTCATGTACAAAATTTTTCATAGGTATTTTAAAATCAATAGGGGATAGTATTAAATTTGTCCAAGCATTGACTGCACATATAATAGCATCGCAATTGTATGATTTTTCTTTATTTTCAGTTTTTGAAAAAGTAATTAATCCATTTGTTTTATTACCTGAAAATGTAAAATTTCTTACTTCTTCATTTTCAAATATTTTTACACCCATATTTTCAATTTTTTTTCTTAATGCAGGTATATATGTATGAGCTTCACTGTAGCCGCCTCTTGGATCTAGAATTCCGTATTCATCATCTTCTGCCTTAAGATCACTAAATTTTTTAGTAAGTTCATTTCCTATATATGTTTCATATTTTGCGCCTAGTTCGTCATGCAAATTTCTTAAGTCAGATCCTAAATCATAATCTTTTTTATTAGATAAATTTAAACATCCTACTTGTTGAAAAGTATAGCCATCCAGAATTTGACTAAATTTCTCGAATAAATCTAATGATTTCATTCTTGCTTTTACAGATGTTTCATTCCACTGCAAGCATGTAACTATACCAGCAGCTTGTGAACTTGAACCGCTTCCAATATTATCTTTTTCAATTATAGTAATATCTTTTACACCTTTTTCAGCAAGTTGAAAAGCTGTACTCATACCTATAACTCCGCCACCAATAATTATTACTTTTTTTATCATTATTTCTATCTAAGTCCCATTTGAGTATTAAGTCTTTGAGCTTCACTTGGAGCTCCATAATCTTTTATCCATTTATCCTCTATTTTACTTCTCCAATTTTCTGCTAATTTAGTTAACTCAGCGGTAATTTCAGGCTCTTTGTCAGCAAGATTATTTGACTCACTAATATCCTCTTCTAAATTAGCTAGATGAACATCTGGAACTGGTCCATAAGCATCAATCAATTTTCCTTTTAAGACTAATTTCCATTTTCCTTTTCTTACTGCTGTTTGATCAAGATACTCCCAAAAAATAACTCTATCATCGTGATTATCATTTCCTTTAGCAAGTTCAACAAGACTTTTACCATCTAAATAATGATCATCTAAATTTACACCTGCAGCTTCTAGAATAGTTGGGGCAATGTCCATAGAAGCGCATGGTTCACTGGAAACAACTCCCGTTTGAATATTTCCAGGCCAATGCATTATTCCAGGTTCCCTAATTCCACCTTCAAACAAACTACCTTTGTGACCCTTAAATTTGCCTGCAGTACCTCCATAATAAGGATCTAGAGTACTGTCTAGCCAATTTCTTGTTTCTCTAGATGGCCCATTATCTGATGTAAAGAATGTAAGAGTATTATCATCTACTCCTAATCTTTTTAATTCATCCATAATATTACCTACTGAATCATCCATTGCACTAAGCATGGCTGCCATTACTTGCCTATCCCAAGGTAGATTAGAAAATCTATCCATATACTTCTTTGGAGCATGCATAGGATAATGAGGTGCATTGTAAGGAACATATAAAAAGAAAGGCTTACCCTCAGAATTCATTTTTCTTAGATATTCAATACATTTTTCAGTAATAATTTCAGTAAAATACTCCCCATCCATCCAAACTTCTTTTTCGTTTTCCCAAAGATCATGAGTTGGATTTACCTGAGGTAATATTGAATCTTTTGTATTTGCACCGTAATAGTATATATGTGAGTAATAATCTACATTTCCAGCTAAAAATCCAAACCAATTATCAAAACCATGATTATTAGGTCTAGATTTTTTTTCTAAACCTAAGTGCCATTTTCCCACCATAGAAGTTGAGTATCCTTCAGATTGTAATATTTTTGCCAATGTTGGAGTAGATTCTGGTAACCCAGCAGCTTTCCTATGGCCAGGCAGGATTCCTCTTATACCTGTATTACCTGGGTATCTACCAGTTAATAATGCTGCTCTAGCTGGGCTACATACTGGACAATTAGTGTACCAATCTGTAAACCTAATTCCTTCGCTTGCTAATTTATCTAGAGACGGAGTCTTAAAGTCTGTAGCCCCCATGCAGGATAAATCTCCATATCCTTGATCATCTGTCATAAATACAATAAAGTTTGGTTTATCATTAGCCATGGTTTTCTCCATAATATTTAGTATTTTTAAGAATATTATTTAAGATAGAAAAATTATTCCACTAACATATGATAATTTATCAATATAATTATTAGATATATGAATATTAGTAACTACATTAGATCTATAGACAATTTTCCTTCAAAAGGAATAATTTTTAGAGATATATCTCCAATATTTCAAAATCCTAATATTCTTAATTATGTAGTAGAAGAAATGAATAAATATATTGATAAATTGAAGCCCGACTATCTTGCAGCTATTGATTCAAGGGGTTTTTTACTGGGATCATCTGTGGCATATTCTTGTAAAATCCCACTTATATTAATTAGAAAAAAAGGCAAACTACCCCCACCTATAATATCTGAGAAATATTCATTGGAATATGGGGAAGATTACTTAGAATTGTCTTCAGATTTAGATCTTTTAGGAAAAAAAATAGTAATCATTGATGATGTATTAGCTACAGGAGGAACTGTTTTGGCTGCAATTAAGCTACTTACAAGACTTGATGCTAGTGTATGTGGATTAAGTTTTTTAATTAATTTAAGGGATATTGTTAGGCCACAAGAATTAAGAGATTATTCAATAAATTATCTAATTTCTTATTAGTTAAAAATTAACTTTTTGTTACATTTTCTAAAAATTGACTTAATTGATTATTTAATTCTTATATTTTAATTCTTCAGATGTTATTGTTTCTTTATCAAAAAAAAAAAACTTTTTACAAGGAAGTAGTTATGAAAATTTTTCTTAAATTATTTTTGGTTTCGGTTCTAATGTTTTCAGTTTTTGCCTGTTCTGATGAGGCAGAAGAAATTGTTGAGTCAATCACTGAAAGTACTTCTTCAGAATCTGAGGAAAAAGAAGCTCATTCTGATGAGGATGATCACGGTGAGGATGAAGATCATGAACACGATGAGGATGAAGATCATGAACACGATGAGGATGAAGAACATGATCATGATGAGGAAAAAGAAGCTCATTCTGATGAGGATGATCACGGTGAATTTAAATTTGGATTAATACTTGTTGGTCCTAGAGATGATAAAGGGTGGTCACAAGCTCATTTTGAAGGTGGAGAATATGTAGAAGAAATAACTGGTGGAGAGATGATAGTAGCTGATTTTATTAATCCAGCTGATAGTCCTAATCTAACTGTTGATCAAGTAGCTTCAGACATGATCGATGAAGGAGCACAACTTATAATTGCAACTTCAGATGATATGAAAGATGGTATTCTTGCTGCTGCGGAAATGTATCCAGATATACCTATGATTTGGGCATCAGGGGATAGTGCCAAAGCTGATGGTAAGGGATATAGAGAGGATCTTGAAAATTTGGGAAATATTATGGGAAGAATGGAATATGGAAAAATGATAGCTGGTTGTGCAGCTGCCCTCAAAACTAAGACGGGTCATATAGGATTCCTTGGCCCATTAATAAATGATGAAACTAGAAGATTAACAAATGCTGCTTACCTTGGAGCTAAACATTGTTACAAAGGAGAGAATGAACTTAAGTTTGATGTAATATGGATTGGATTTTGGTTCCATATTCCTGGAGTGACTTCTGATCCAACTCAAGTAACAAATGAGTTCTTTGATGCAGGAGCAGATGTTGTTATTTCTCATATCGATACTCCTGAAGCATTAGTTGTAACTGGACAAAGAGCAGCTGAAGGTGAAGATGTTTATGTTGTTGGATACGATTATGAGTTCACTTGTGAAACAGCTCCTGATGTTTGTTTAGGTGTTCCTTACTACAATTGGGGTCCAGATTATCTAAACGCTGCAATGAATGCTGCACATGGAGAATTTGAAGCAGAATGGATATGGTCAGGACCAAATTGGGAAGACATGAATGATAAAGACAGCTCAGCAATTGGATGGCAAATGGGTGATGGTTTATCTGATACTGAAGCAGGTGAATTGGGAAGTTTTATGAGTCTATTAGCTTCTGAAGAGCTAAACCTTTTTACTGGACCAATTAATTTTCAAGATGGATCTGTTTATCTAGAAGATGGAGTTGAAGCAACAGATAATGAAATATGGTACACACCTCAGTTATTAGAAGGAATGTTAGGGGATAGCGAATAGTAAATTTTTTCGGGCTTCTTATAATAAAACATTAAGAAGCCCGAATTACTTTATGAAAATTGAAATAAATAACATTTCTAAATCCTTTGGTAATGTTGATGCAAATAAAAATATATCTCTCAAATTATCTTCTGGTATACATGCTCTCCTAGGGGAAAATGGTGCTGGAAAATCTACTTTGGTTAAGATTATTTCAGGTCAAATTTTGCCCGATAAAGGTAATATCTTGATCAACGACAAAGAAGTTATTCTTGGTTCGCCTAGAAGTTCTATAAATGTTGGAATTGGTTTATTAAATCAAGATCCCCTAGATTTTTCTAATCTTTCTATCTTTGAAAGCTTCTTGATTGGAATTAGCGAAAGTAATCCTTATAGAAAGATTGTTCAAATAAAATCAAAAATTGAAAAATTATTTGATAATTATAATGTCAAAATAAATCTAAATAGAAAGACTAGCTCATTATCTATTGGAGAAAGACAACAAGTTGAACTACTGAGACTTCTATATAATGGGGCAAAGTTAATTATTCTGGACGAACCTACTAGCGCATTTTCTCTTGAACAAAAAAAAATAATGTTTGATACATTAAGGAAATTATCAAAAGAGGGAATAATAATAATTTTTGTTTCTCACAAATTAGATGAAGTTTTTGAGATTTGTGATTCAGCTAGTATTCTAAGGTCTGGTAAATTGATAGAAAATATTAAACAGCCATTTGATTCTAAAAAAATCCTGTCGATAATGTTTGAAAAAAGTGAAATTAATTCTCTTGCAATAAAAGATTTCGATAGAGAAGAAAACTTTATTATAAATTTTTCAAAAAAAGATCTAAATTTAAAATCTGAAATCTCCAGTTCACACAAAATAAAACAAGGAAGTATTATTGGCATTGCTGGTCTTCAAGGTTCCTCTAATGATGACTATGTAAAAAATTTTTTTACTGGTGAATTTTCATCAACAGGAATTGAGTTAGAAAATAATTTAAAGTTGAGTAAAAATGAAATCTACTATATGCCTGCTGATAGGTTAGAAAAAGGGCTATTTAGTGATATGACTCTAATTGAACACTTCGGATTATCAGAAACTGTAAAAAAAAGAATAATTAATTGGAATTTTGTTAAGGAAAAAGCAACTAATAAAATTCAAGAGTTTGATATAAGAGCTAATTTAGATAGCCAAATAAATGAATTATCTGGTGGTAATCAGCAAAGAGTAATGCTCTCTCTAATGCCTTCAGAAAAATCCTTTCTTTTGTTAGAGCAACCAACAAGAGGATTAGACATAAATTCAGCTAATAAGATTTGGGAAATGATATTGGAAAGAAAGGAAAAAGATTACGGAGTATTTTTTTCCTCTACAGATATTGACGAGATATGGGATTATTCTGACATAATTATATCGGTTTCGGGTGATCAGATAATGAATATTGATACAAAGAATAATTTACAAAAAGATAGAATTGCAAAATATATATCAGGAATAATATAAGATGTTTGATTTATATAACTTAAGAATAAATTTATTGAGACTTTTTCTTACATTAATTATTATTATTTTTACCCTAATTTTATTTGGAATTTCACCATTTCAAGTATTTGAATCTATTATATATGGATCTTTAGGTAGCTTACCTAAATTAATTAGAACACTTATAGTTTGGACTCCAATTTCTTTAGCATCTTTGGCTCTTATTTATACATTTTCTGCTGGTATGTGGAATATTGGAATTGAAGGTCAGATAATTATGGGTGCTGTAGGGTCCACGCTGGTAGCAAGATCATTTTTAGGTGATGATTTTATTTCTCCTTATTTACAAATAATCCTAGCAATTATTTTTGGTGGACTTTGGGGTTTGATTTCTGCAATTTTGAAAGTCAAAGGAAATGTACATGAAATCTTTAGTGGATTAGGATTAGACTTTGTAGCTTCGGGAATAGTAATTTATTTGATTATTGGACCTTGGAAAAGAGCAGGGATTGCTTCAACTGGAGGAACAGATATTTTTGACAAATCATCTTGGGTTCCTACAATAGGTGGCTCTAACTTCCCATTATTTTTACTAATAATTATATTATTTCTTTACATATCAAGTGCCCTATTGATCAAGTATAGTTCTATCGGAATAAGACTGAAGGCAACAGGTATTAATATTTTTGCAACTGAAAGATTTTATTTTACATCAGATAAATATATTATTCTTTCCTACTTATTAGCAGGTGGAATTGCAGGTATAGCTGGATTTTCTCAATCATCAGCCGCCTATCATAAATTAGTACCATCCATATCAGGAGGATTTGGCTTTTTATCTATTTTGATTGTCTTAATTTGTTCCAGAAATATTTATTTCTCTTTTATAGTTAGTTTTCTTTTTTCAGCTCTAATTGTTGGAGGTAGTCAATTACAAATAAGGATGGGACTAGACCATAGTATTATAGGAATAATTCAAGCTACATTCGTTCTTAGCTGGCTTGTTTTGCAAAAACTAGAATTAGAAAAGATTATAACTAAACAAATAACTAAGGTATTTACGAGATGATTTTTTTTGAAAATACTTTAGTAACTGTAATATCACTGAGTACCCCGCTTATTATTGCAGTAATCGGAGAGACTATTTCAGAGAAAGGAGGAGTAATTAATTTATCTGCTGAGGGTACTATAATGATCTGTGCTTTATTTGGATTTATGATGGGGTTTATTACTAATATTGCAATAATAGGATTTATATTTGCTATATTTTTGGGTGCATTTATTTCATTTTTCATTTCATACTGCGACATCAGACTTAGAATGGATCAAATAGCTGTTGGATTTGTTCTCACCATACTATTAGCACGTTTGAGTAGTTATTTAGGCCAAGACTATGTCAGAATAAATGGTCCTATGATTACTAAAATTGAAGTACCCCTGTTATCAAAAATTCCTTTTTTGGGAGAAGTTTTATTTAATCATTCCATAATTACGTACTTTTCAATTATTTTAATTCCGCTTTCTTGGTTTTTCTTAAATAAAACAACTTTTGGTTTATCTATAAGAGCATCAGGGGAAAATCCTACAGCAGCTAGTTCAAGAGGTATAAATGTAAAAAGAATGAGATTATATGGAACTCTAATAGGCGGAGCTTTATTAGGTTTAGCTGGTGCATCTTTTTCTTTATACACTAAATATGGGTGGTCAGAAGGACATACTACTAACTATGGTTGGATCGTATTAGCAATAGTTATATTTGGTGGATGGAATCCTTATAGGGCAGCTGTAGGCGCATATTCATTTGGGCTTTTACAAGTACTTGCTATCAAGGCCCAATCTGTAACTTTAGCTTTATCTCAAATTCTCCCATTATTACCATTTCCATTAATGATTTTTATTTTAATTTTCATACAATATATTAACAGAAAAGAAAGAAGCTCAATACCTAAATTTTTAGTTTCTTTAATAGGTGGTAATCAACCAGAAGCATTAGGTAAGAAATTGCCTGAGGATATAAATTAAATGAGAGATATCACAACAAAAGATATAGAAGTTTTATGGGATAAAAATTCTATAGATAGAGAAGTCAAAAGAATTGCGAAAGATATAAATTCGAAATTTAAGTCCGATAAAGCAGTTAATCTTATCCCAATTATGACAGGTGGTCTTATGTTCGTTTCTAATCTAATAGCAGAATTAGAGATACTCAGATCGGGTTGTTATCATATGTTCCCACTGATAGCTAAAACTTATGGTAATTCTACTGAATCTCAAGGTACAACAATTTATGGATATGACTTTCTTGCTGAAAATATTGATATAGATTCTCCAAGCGTTATTGTTGATGATTTAATGGATTCTGGTGAGACTTTATATAATCTTTCAGAAAAATTAGAAAAAACCTCAAATAAAAAAGTATATTCTGCTGTTCTATTGGATAAATTGGGTAAAAGGCATATGGAAATTGAACCTGATTTTAATTGTTTTATACTTGATGATAAAAGATGGGTAGTTGGGTATGGAATGGATTATAAAGGGTTATTCAGAGGTCTAGATTATGTAGGAACTATAAATATAGATTGATTTTAGATGAAAATTTCCAAAGTTATAATAGACATTATTGAAAGAGATACTGGACCACTAAAGGTAATAGATGAAAGATCTGATATTGGAGGTAAGACTACTCAAGGAATCCTAAGAATAATTACAGACGAAGGATTTGAAGGTAATTCTTTAATTGGAGATCAGGCATCAGATTCTACAGATAGAATCAAGATTATCAAGGATAAAATTGCTCCTCAAATAATAGGAATGCCATTTGAAAATAGAGAGTGGTTATGGTCGAAAGTTGATGATACAAGTGGACATGGACTTCCAATATTTTCCTCTTGGGCACCAGTAGATGTTGCATTATGGGATCTGGCTGGCAAATTTTTTAATAAACCAATATATAAACTCTTGGGTGGTCAAGATAAAGAAATACCTTTATATGCAACTTTCCCACCTAGACACATATCTCCAGATGGATTTATCAATGAAGCAGCACAACTCCTGAGTGAAGGATACTTAGCCTATAAAATTCATCCTGGAGAATTAAGTGTTAATGAAACAATAATTTCAATAGAAAAAATAAGAGAATTAGTTGATGATAAGATGACTTTAATGCTTGATAGAAATCATGGATATTCACTTCAAGAAGCTATTTTAGTTGGGCAAGCATTAGATGCAAATAATTTTTATTGGTATGAAGATCCAATCGAAACCTCAAATATTAGAGCTATAAAAAAATTGAAAGAAACTCTTATAACTCCCATAAATATGAGTGACTCAGCAGAATTTCTAATAAAACAAGCAGCTAATTATATGAGTCAGGACTTAATTGGTATGGTAAGAGGAACCACAAGAAAACTTGGAATAACTGGACTCATTAAGCAATCCGCTATGGCAGATGCTTTTGGGATAAATTGTGAAATTGGTTTAGCAGGTAATTCTATGATGAATGCAGCTAACTTGCACGTAATTGCTTCAGTTAATAATAATTCTTATTATGAATACTGGAGACCAGAGCATATACACCAATGGGGTGTTACGAACGAAATTTCTATAAACAAAAATGGAAAACTAGACATACCAAATCAGTCTGGACTAGGTATGCAATTAGATGAAAATTGGATTGATTTTCACAAAGTAGAATCTGTGGAAATATAACTTTGAAAAAGAATATATATGATGTTATTATAATCGGACTTGGTGCTATGGGAAGTTCTTCCTCATATTATCTGTCTAAAAAAGGTGCAAAAGTATTAGGTTTAGATATATATAGACCACCTCATGAATTGGGATCATCTCATGGTCATACAAGAGTAATTAGAGAAGCATATCATGAAGGAACTTCATATGTACCAATAGTGCAAAGAGCTTATGAACTTTGGAATGAACTAGATAATGAATCTGATGAAAAATTAATATTAGAATATGGTGGATTATATTTTGGAAATAATACAAATTATATTAATAATGCAAAAAAATCAGCAAAAAAATATAATATACCCCTGATAGAATATTCTCCTACCGCAATAAAAGAAAAATTTAAGGTATTTAATCCATCTGAAAAATTTAATATATTATTTGAAAAAAGAAGTGGAGCAGTTTTCCCTGAGAAAGCTATATCAACTTTTTTATCTAAAGCCCAATTATTAGGTTCTACACATAATTATAATGAAAAAGTAATTGCTTGGGAGAAAGTGTCTGACTTATATAAAATTTCAACTGATAAAGAAATTTATTACTCAAAAAAATTGATTTTTTCTTCTGGAGCATGGTTAAAAAATTTAGTACCTAAACTAAATCTTCCACTGAAAATAGAAAGACAAGTTCTTTTTTGGTTTTCTCCTAAAAACTCTCAAGATCTATTTAATTATTCTACTCTTCCCAATACAGGGTGGGATTTAGATGACGGTATAGAGTTTTATACTCAACCAAACATTGAGGATAAGGGATTTAAGGTTGCAAAGCATCATGATGGTGAATTTATTGAAGAAAATGATTTGAAAAGGGGGTCAAATGAAAAAGATTTATTGGAAGTAAGGGAATTTCTGGAAGAATATATTCCTTCTGCAAATGGTAAACTTCTAGATTCAAGAGTATGTGTTTATACAGATACACCTGATTTTGATTTTTTAATTGACTTTTACAATGATGATGAAAATATAATTATATGCTCACCTTGTTCTGGACATGGATTTAAGTTTGCTCCTGCAATAGGAGAAATTTGTTCTGAATTAATTACAAAAAAACGATCAAACTATGACATCAGTATTTTTTCAACTAAAAGATTTATGTAATACATAATAAACTTTTCGATACATTGAATAAAATTTACATTTCTGTAATAAAAAAGGTGTATATTATCTCTTAGAAACATAGTGTTTAATTCAGTGAATCCCGGACATGTGTCGCTGGTGTCAATCTCTGAAAATTTAAAAAATTGAAAGGAGATATTATGTTTTATTTGCGGAATAAATTAGTAGTCATAAGTATGCTACTAATGTCAGTCTTAATCTTTGCTGCTTGTAGTGAAGAGACTGTTGTAGAAACTGTAGTTGAAGTACCAGTTGAAAAAGAAAGTACTTTGACAACAATTCTTGATAGAGGTGAATTAGTTTGTGGTGTTAACGATAACCTGACAGGTTTTGGAGTAGTTAATTCTGCAGGAGAATTTGAAGGCTTTGATATAGACTTCTGTAAAGCTGTAGCTGCAGCAATTCTAGGAGATTCTAGTAAAGTTGAATATGTTCCTTTGACTGCATCAGCTCGATTCGAAGCTTTAGCAGCAGAAGAAATTGATTTGCTAATTCGAAATACAACATGGACTGCAAGTAGAGATAGAGATTTGGGTAATGACTTCACTGCTGCAACTTTTTATGACGGACAAGGAATGATGGTTAAAGCAAGTAGCGGTTATGACTCTATAGAATCTATGACTGGTTCAACTGTTTGTGTGTTACAAGGTACTACCACAGAGCTAAATCTAGATGATAGATTTACATCTGCAGGAATTCCTTATACTCCACTAACTTTTGAAACTAATGATCCCTTACAAGCTGCCTATGAAGAAGGTAGATGTGATGGGTGGACTACTGATAAATCTGGTTTAGCATCCAAGCGTGCTGGATTTGATAATCCTGATGATCATGTTGTTTTGGCTGAAACTTTATCTAAAGAACCACTAGGTCCTCTTACAAGAGATAATGATAGTGAATTTTATGATGTAGTACAGTGGGTGGTCTTCGGAATGATGCAAGCAGAGGAAAGTGGCATAACTAGTGCAAATGTTGCAGCTATGGCAGCAGATCCAGCAGATCCTGGTATGGCAAGATTACTAGGTGTTGGTTTTGATGGTGGTGAAGCTACGGACTTCTCATTTGGTATTCCATTAGACTTCATGCAAAAAGTAATTTCTCAAGTTGGAAATTACGGAGAAGTTTATGATGAACATTTAGTACCTCTAGGTTTGACAAGAGAAGGTAGCTTAAATGCTCAATGGACAGAGGGTGGATTAATTTACGCTCCTCCATTTAGATAGAAAAATCTAAATACACAATAGTTTATAATCTACAGGGTATTTCACCCTGTAGATTATACTAATATTAATGTTTACCTCAATATTTGAACAATTAAGATCCAAAGAATCATTTGGAAAAAAGATTCGAGTTCTTTTTTATGATCGAACTTTTAGAAATCTTTTAGTACAAATGATATTTTCAATCTTAATGATAATGTTTCTCTGGTATCTAGTTTCAAGAGCTCTAGAATTAGATCTTGGCTTTTCTCACCTTAGAAGTAGGGCAGGATTTGGATTGAGTCATACTTTTCTTATTGACTACACAAGTAATGATTCTAGGTGGCAAGCTTATTTTGCTGGAATTATAAATACTATAAGAGTAAGCATTGTAGGAATTTTACTTGCAACCTTGTTAGGTGTAATTATGGGCTTGGCTAGATTATCTAAAAACTTCCTAATAAGTAAAATTGCAGCAGGTTATGTTGAATTTATAAGAAATACACCTCTGCTTGTTCAAATCATATTTTGGCAGCTAGTTTTACTACAATTACCTCAGATTTCAAACGCTATTACTTTCGGTGGACTTTCAGTTTGGTCTAATAGGGGAATACTATTGCCATTCATTAATTCTGTAGAGAACGGCTCTTTGTGGTTTCTTGTTTTGTTGATTAGCTTAATATTTTGTTTGTTTATAAGGTCTTATCTAAATAAAATTAGGGAAGAAAATACCAATTTTTTTTCCCCTAATATTATTTCATTATTTATTTTCATTGGAATAGGGATAATTTTCTACTTTATATTAGGAATTGATCTGTATTCGGATATTCCAACCTTAGAAGTAAATCAATATGGAACATATATTCAATCGGGAGGATTTTTACTTTCACCTGAATTTGCTGCTATATTATTTGCTTTAGTGATTTATACAGGTACATTTATCACAGAAATAGTTAGAGGAAGTATTCAAAGTCTTCCTAAAGGTCAAACAGAAGCAGCACTGGCTCTAGGTCTAAGTTCTTATCAAAGAATCACTCTTATAATTTTGCCTCAAGCTCTAAGATCTATAATTCCCCCCTTGACTAATCAGTATCTAAATTTGACTAAAAATTCTAGTTTGTCAGTTGCTATTGCTTATCCTGATGTTTTTATGGTTTCAAGAACTATTATGAATAATGCTGGTCATGCTTTACCTATGTTATTTTTGATACTAATTACATTTCTAGGTTTGAGTCTATTTATTTCCTTATTTATGAATTTTTTAAATAGAAGAGTTACTAGGATAGGGGCATGATCAAATGATAGCTTGGATAAAAGAAAATCTTTTGGCAACAAAAATTGATATGCTTCTGACAATTTCTGGTGCTTTTGTAATATATTTTATTGGATCATTATTTTTTACTTTTGTTTTTACTTCAGATTGGACTTTGATTGAAGTGAATAGAAAAATACTGTTGGTGGGACTATTTCCAGAAGAGGATTTATGGAGAATTTGGACAATTTTTTATATATCATCTTTTCTAATATCTTCAACTATAAGTTTTATTTATGGATTTCAAATCAAAACTTCGATTCTTTATATTGGAATGCTTATAATCCCATTTCTAATATTCACTACATCTTCCATGCTAATAAATGTGGTATTACTTTTATTTTTTTCACTTATGTTTTATATTTCCATATATTTCATAAGGACAAACTATAAAAAAATAATTTCAAGAGGCCTAATTATTTCATGGATAATATTTATTCCTTTTATGTTTTTCCTGCTAGCTATTGCTGGTGGTCCAAAGGTTACACTTTGGGGAGGTTTTTTTGTTAATATTATTCTTGCAATAATAGCTATATTAGCAGGGTTTCCTCTAGGGGTAATATTTGCTTTGGGTAGAGCTAGTTCCTATAGAACAATAAAGCTTGTTTCAATTGCTTTCATTGAAACATTTAGGGGCGCTCCATTGATTGCATGGCTTTTCTTTGCATGGTTTGTTCTTCCAAATTTTCTTCCAGATTTATTCTCATTAAGTGATATAAATTTAGTTATCAGAGCAATGATTGTTCTTTCATTATTTTCCAGTGCATATATAGCAGAAGTAGTTAGGGGAGGGTTGCAATCTATTCCTAAAGGACAAAAAGAAGCTGCTACAGCTCTTGGTTTAAGTACGTATTTAGAATTACTTTTTATTACCTTACCGCAGGCAATTAGAATTGTTATTCCGGCAATTGTCAGCACATTTATAGCTATTTTTAAGGATACATCCCTAGTGTTTATTTTAGGTATAACCGATCTACTAAGAATTGGTAGATTGATACCTGAGCAACAGCAAGAATTTTATGGTAAATCTATAGAAGTTTTACTTATAGTAGCACTGCTTTTCTGGTTTATTTCCATAATTCTTTCACAAATAAGTAGATCTATAGAAAGGAAGCTTAATGTTAGTCAATAGGGAGGGAAATTATGAATAAAAAAATATCTGTAGAAACTAAAGAAGTCACAAAGTTTTTTGGCTCCTTTCAGGCTCTAAAAGGAATAACTGCTGATATATATGAAGGTGAAGTAGTGGTTGTTCTTGGTCCGTCTGGATCAGGAAAATCAACATATATAAGAACTATTAATGGTTTGGAAGAGCATGATTCTGGTTTGATTAAAGTAAATGGAACAGAATTAAATAATAACTTGAAAAATATTGAAAAAATCAGGTCAGAAGTGGGTATGGTTTTTCAACAATTTAATCTTTTTCCTCATTTATCAGTACTCAGAAACATAACATTAGCACCACAAAAAGTAAAAAAACTTCCCAAGTCAGAGGCTGAAGATTTAGCAATGAGTTTATTGGAAAGAGTAGGTATTCCTGAACAAGCTATGAAATTTCCCTCACAGCTTTCTGGGGGACAACAACAAAGAGTAGCAATTGCTAGAGCTTTGGCAATGCAGCCTAAAATAATGTTATTTGATGAACCTACTTCTGCTTTAGATCCTGAAATGATAAAGGAAGTTTTGGATGTTATGACTGAGTTAGCACAATCAGGTATGACTATGATTTGTGTAACTCACGAAATGGGATTTGCTAAAGAGGTAGCTGATAGATTTCTTTTTTTTGATGAAGGTCTTATAGTAGAATCAGGAACCCCAGAACATTTTTTTGAAAATCCTCAAGAAGATCGTACTAAATTATTCTTAAGCCAAATATTATAAATTTTTCTATTGTCATTTATTTTAGAGTTATATTATTATCAAATAAAATTTTAATAATTTAACTAAGGAAATAAATATGCATGAAAAGAAAAGAATAGCCGTATTTGGAGCAGGTGGTATTGGTGGAGTTGTTGGGGGAATGCTGTCTAAAGATGGTCACGATGTAACCTTAATAGATACTTGGCATGAGCACATAACTGAGATTCAAAAAAATGGTTTAGAAGTAACAAATCAAGATGAAGTTCACAACTGTAAGCCCAATGCTATTCATCTCAACATGCTTCAAGAAACAAAAGAAAAATTTGATATTGGAATAATATCAGTAAAATCATATGATACTGAATGGGTAACTCATGCTTTAAAAAATTACGTAAAGAATGAAGGCTACTTTGTTGATTTTCAGAATGGAATAAATGACTTAAAAGTAGCAGAGATTGTTGGAAAAGAAAAAACTCTAGGATGCGTTATTTTGATTAGTGCAATGGCAACAGAACCTGGAAAAGCATGGAGAACAGATAGTAGACCAGATGTTGCGTATAAAATAGGTGAATTAAGCGGTGGGTTATCCAATAGACTGAAGGAATTTGTAGATATGATGCAAGCAGTTGGTGTTTCTGAATATACTGAAGAATTGATTTCTGAGAGATGGTCAAAATTAATGATAAATTGTATGGTTAATCCCTTGGCTGGATTAACTGGTTGGGGTACTGCTGATGTTAGGTCAAAGACTATTACTCAAGATATTGCCATAAAAGTTGCAGCTGAGGTAGTAATGGTTGCTAAATCTGAAGGATATAAATTGGGTAAGATTGTAGGATTAGAACCAGATGATTTTGTAGAAGCTGCTAAAGGTGGTAAAAAAATTGAAGAAATAAAAAGTCAAATGTTAGAACAGGCAAGGCAAGCAGGTTCATCTAGTAGACCTTCTTTTGGTCAAGATGTACTAAAAAAGAGAAGAACAGAGATTGATTATCTTACAGGTTTTGTCAGTCAAGTTGGTAAAAAAAATAATGTTTCTACACCTTTTTGCGACAAAGTTACGCAGGTTGTAAACTCACTCGGAGTTGGTTTTGAACCTTCAGAAGAAAATCTTTCAGAAATAGAAAAATTACTATAAATCAAATGCAAATTTATCCCGATAGAGAATCTAAGGTTCCGAAATATAGCTACCCAAGTATATTTTCTGATCAAATTAAGGCTTTAGAAAAAGATGAAATAATAAAAAGGCTCAATGCTAGTAGAAATATCTACAAGGACGATCCTTTTAGGCCTAATTTTCATTATGTTAATCCAGAAAACACACTTAATGATCCTAATGGTTTGTGTTTTTGGAAAGGATATTGGCACCTTTTCTATCAGGCTTATCCTCCTGAAGATACTAGACAACATTGGGGTCATGCTTATAGTAAAGATTTAGTTCATTGGGAAGATTTGCCATATGCGATTTATCCTAATCCAGAAGAGGCATGTTTCTCAGGTGCAACATATGTGGAAGATAATAAAGTGATAGCAATATATCACGGTACTAAAGTTGGAAATATGATAGCTATTTCTAATGATGATTTACTGCTAAATTGGGAAAAAATAAATGATAATAGGCCGGTTATAGATATTCAGAGTGAAGATGGTTCTAAGCTTCCTTATAGAGTATTTGATCCATGTATTTGGAAAAAGGATAATTATTATTATTCTCTGTCTGGTGGAACATTACCACATTTATCATCAGGCAGAAGGAGGAGGGCTAATTTTTTATTTAAGTCTGAAGATCTTATAAATTGGGAATATCTACATCCATTTATTGAGGGAGATAATTTTACTAAAATCGGAGATGATGGAGCCTGTCCATATTTTTGGCCTCTAGAAGACAGATATATTCTTTATTTCTTCAGTCATATGAGTGGAGGGCAAGCATTACTCGGTGATTATGATAAAGATAGAGATAAATTTATAGTAACCTCCCATCATGAATTTAATTTTGGTGCAGCCCATCCCGGAGGTGTTCATGCACCCTCTGCTACTCCATCTAAAAATGGTAAAAATATAGTTATTTTTAATATGAATCATTCAAAAAATACTTATGGATGGGATCAACTTATGACACTTCCTAGAGAAATAGGTATAGCTGGTAAAGATGCTATTAATAGAGATGTCTTGACTATAAAACCAGCTGGAGAAATTGAATCTTTGAGAAAAAATCATATTTCTCTCAAGAATATAGAAATTTTACCTAATCAGGAAAAAGTTTTCGAAAAGATTAGGGGGAACTCAATTGAAATTAAACTAGATTTACAAGTTAGTGATGCATCGATGTTTGAAATACGAGTATTAAGATCGGAAAATAGTGAGGAATTCACTAGAATATCATTTTATAAAAATAGAGGTTTTAGAGATTGGGATAAGTATGATGGATGGGATCTCAAAAAAAGACTAGAAGCTTCCTACAGTATAATTTCTCTAGATACCTCATATTCAAGTCAAGATAAAGAAGTTATATCTCGACCTCCTGAGGTTGCTCCATTTTATTTATCTGAAAAAGAGAATCTAAAACTAACAATTTTTGTTGATAAAAGTGTAGTGGAAGTTTTTATAAATGAAAGACAATGTATAGCCTCAAGATTATATCCTACAAGAAAAGATAGTGTTGGTGTGTCAGTAATATCTCAAGGATCTAGCTCAAAAATCTTATCTTTGGATGCTTATGAAATGGAAAATATTTATAAAAAATAGTTTATTTATTTAGATTATTTTATTTCTATTTTTTCTTCTTTTTCTATTTTGTCGATATCCAATTCCATCCCTAATCCAACTAAATCAGTTTCATAAAATTTTCCTTTATCAGGAGTTTCAGGAGTTTTCAAAAAATGCTGATGTATTTTATTCCATTTTATTAAGAACTCTTGGTAGGGAGTATGTATTGGTACTTGAGACAAGGAAAAATGTAAAGAAGCATTTGATGAATGACCATGTGGAATTGTTATTAGATCATAAGTAGTTGCTAAGCTGGATATTTTTATAACTTCAGATAAACCACCTGCCCAGTAAATATCTGGTTGAAGAAAATCTAGAGCTTTTTTCTCTATAAATCTAAGCATTCCCCATCTTGTATAATCATGTTCTGCTCCTGAAAGAGGAATAGAAATTTTATCTTTAATTTTTTTATAAATTTCAACTCTGTCATTCATAACTGTTTCTTCTAGCCAATATGGTCTGAATTCTTCTATATTTTTTGCAAGTTGTACAACATACTTATAATCCATAGACTGCCAACAATCTAACATTATTTCATAACTGTCACCAAGTGTTTCTCTAAGAGTTTTTACCATCTCAATATTTTTTTTCAATCCTTCATTTCCTGACATTGGTCCATATCTAAAAAACCATTTTTGTGCAGTATATCCTTGATCCTTAAAATATTTTGAACGTTCTTTTACTAAACCCATATCAGTAACATTAAAACCGAGCATAGATGCGTATGCAGGAACTTCTTTTCTAGTTGGACCACCTAAAATCTTAAAAACTGGAGTTTCGTAAAATTTTCCTTTTAGGTCCCATAAAGCACAATCTATAGCACTAATTGCCATCATTGTTATTCCTTGTCGACCATGAACATTAATCCTATGCATTTGATCCCACAATAACTCTATTGCTAAAGGATCCTTACCTAAGATAATTTTGGACAGAGATTTTTCTATAACGTCAGCCTGTAAAGAATCTATAGGACCAGCTGTTCCATACATATCTTTGTCTGTATGAATCTCCACAAATATAGAGTTTGTAGAAACATTTTTATTTTTTTGAAGAGACCAATTTTCGTGTTTTTCAATTTCATATTCAGGATATATATCTATGGGCCTAACTAGTCTTTCTTCCCAGAATTCTCCATCAGATTCAAAATGACCAGATAAGTTTCTAATTACTAATTTTGTTATTTTCATATCTTAAAATTACTTCCTTTCCTCTAGTGGGCCAATCTATAGTAGTTCCTTTACTTCCTGAATTATAAGCATTTATTAAATCTTTTTCATCTTTTATACCCCAATTCCTTACAGAAATATTTTTTTCATAAGCTTCTGAAACCATATTATATTCACTATTTGAAGCTTTTGGACAAATCATATCAATTTTATTTTTACTACATATAATCAAATCATTTGGTGTAATTCGATCGATTAGCCAAGCAGTATTTTCATTTATACAAAAAAAATTAAATCGTATGATTTGCTCGATATAAAAACTACTAATTGTTATGCCTCCAATTTCAAATATTTTTTTTTCAGAATGTAGCCAATTATATTTTTCCAAGTAATTGTAGACAATTTGTGATAATTCCTGATCTCTTGATTTTAATTCAAGATGTAAATGAGCTTTATTTTTATATCTTATTAATACTTCATCAAGTTTGGGTATATAGAAACTTCCATTGGTATTAAATTTATTTTTTACTTCTATGTGTCTTAATTCAGAATAATTCATATTAGAAATCACACCCTTACTACCTGATGTTCTTACTAAATTATGATCATGAATAACTATGGGTATTTTGTCTTTAGTAAGTTGAACATCAAATTCAAAATTATAAAACCCTTTTTCTAGAGCTAGATCAAAAGAATGTATAGTATTTTCCGGAGATTCCTCTGAATACCCTCGATGAGCTATTAAGTTGAATTCATTATTAAACACTTATTTGATAACTTTATGAAAATTTATGAAAAAATAAACTTCAATTTTGATATGTTTTTTATGTAAACTAACTACCTTGATAGTATACTAGTAATATATACACTTTATAATTATTATGTTCAATGACTATAAATTAAGTGATATTTCTGAAATCGAAACTCCCGAATTTCTAATATTTGAATCTAAAGTAGAATCAAATATAGATACAATAATTTCAATGATTGGAGATAAAAAAAGACTTGTCCCTCATGCAAAGACTCATAAGTCAAAATATATCTTAAATAAGTTAATTAAGAATGGAATTACTAGGCATAAAACCTCTACGCTTAATGAGCTGGAAGTTCTAGCTGATTGTGAACCAGAAGAATTGATACTAGCATATCCAATTTCATCCTTAAAGAAAATTGAAAGATTTCAAAAAATCATTAATAAATTTCCTAAAACAAAATTCTCAACAATTGCTTCTAATATTTATCATATTAACTTACTGAAAAATATTGAAGGTTTGCATGGAGTTTATATTGATTTAGATACTGGAATGAATCGAACAGGTGTATTAATTGACAATATTGATGAATTCTTACTTCAAATCTTTGGTACCGAAAATATTAATATTCTAGGTATTCATGCTTATGATGGCCATATGCATGGAAAAACCGATATCGAAGAAAGAAAAATTGAATCTAAAAAAACTTTGGATGAAATTAGAATTTTGGAAAATAAGTTGAAAGAAACTTATTATCTTAATAATCTTGAAATTATAGTTGGAGGTTCTTGGTCATTTCATTTTTATATTGAAGAAAAAGATATTAAGTTATCTCCTGGTACATGGATATATTGGGATGCATCAAATATCAAGCAAAAAGAATTAGATTTTATAATAGCTGGAGTTGTAATAGGTCAAGTAATTGATGAAAATAAAGATAATGACACAGTAACAGTGGATATAGGTGCAAAAGCTATTTCATCTGATCCTATTACTGAAAATAGATTTAATCTTGTTGATAAACCCAATTGTAAGTTAATTTTTCAAAACGAAGAGCATGGAATTATAAAGTTGAATGGAGAATCTTTATCATTTGGAGATTATGTTTTGGCTCAACCTGGTCATGCTTGCACAGTATCACCTAAGTATTCAAGAGCTTTGAAAGTTAATGAAGAAGGGTTTGTGTCAGGAGAAATAAAGATTGATGCTAGAGATAGAGTCTAGTATTTGATGGGTTATTTTTTCGATAATAATAAAATAAACTTTATGGAAAAATGAAAAAAATAAAAAAAGTAGAAAATAAGAAATTAGATGTAGTTATAGTTGGTGCAGGTTTTGCAGGTATGTATATGCTTTATAAATTACGTCGACTGAATTTGAAAGTTGAAATCATTGAAAGAGCGTCAGATGTTGGAGGTACATGGTATTGGAATAGATATCCAGGAGCAAGATGCGATATTGAAAGTATAGAATATAGCTATTCATTTTCTGAAGAACTCCAACAAGATTGGGTATGGTCAAATAGATACTCTGATCAATCAGAAATATTAAGTTATGCTGGACATGTGGCTGATAGATTTAATTTGCGTAAAGATATCAATTTTGACCTTAGTGTTAATTCAGCAAGATATGATGAAAATTCAAAGAAATGGGAAATAATTACTGACTCAAACCAAAAATTTACTGCAAGCTTTTGTGTAATGGCTACTGGAACACTTTCTTCCATCAAGGATCCAGACTTTGATGGATTAGATTCTTTTGAAGGTGATTGGTACTTAACCGGAAAATGGCCACATAGTGGAGTTGATTTTACCAATAAAAAAGTTGCAATAATAGGAACAGGCTCTTCAGCAGTACAATCAATTCCTGTTATTGCTAAACAGGCAAAAGAATTAAAAGTTTTTCAAAGAACTCCGAATTATTCTATTCCAGCAAAAAATAGGCCACTAACAAAGAAGGAAATAATTAGAGCCAAATCTAGTTATTCAGATATAAGGAATAAAGCTAGATATACCAGGGCTGGAATCAGCTATAACCAATATGATGAAAAAAAACTACTAGATCTTTCAGAAGAAGAAAGAATAAATGAATTAAATAAAAGATGGCAAATAGGAGGACAAGAAGTTTTTCTTTCTGGATTTACTGATGTTGCAGTTGAACAAGAAGCTAATGATCTTGCCGCTGAATTCGTAAGGCTGAAGATTCATGAAATTGTAAAAGATACCAAAACTGCGAATCTTTTATCACCAAAAAATACTATTGGTTGCAAAAGATTATGTGCAGATACAAATTATTTTGAAACATATAATCGAAAGAATGTTGAACTATTAGATATAAACGTTGATCCTATTACTTCAATAACTAAAAATGGTATTTCAACCAAAGAAAAAGAATTTAAGTTTGATGTGATAATTTTTGCTACTGGATTTGACGCAATGACTGGAGCATTATTATCCATTGATATTACTGGAAAAGATAATATTAAATTGTCTGAAAAATGGATTGATGGTCCTAGATCCTATTTAGGATTGTCAATTAATGGTTTTCCTAACCTTTTTACAATTACAGGACCAGGAAGTCCATCAGTTCTTACTAATATGATGGTTGCAATTGAACAACATGTTGAATGGATATATGATTGTATTCATAAATTAACTACTTCTAAAAATAATCAAATAGAAGCTACTATATCAGCTGAAAATGATTGGATGAATCATGTTGAGGATGTGGCGAGTAATACTCTAAGGTATTCTTGCAATTCTTGGTATGTAGGTGCAAACGTTCCGGGTAAAAAAAGAGTTTTCATGCCATATATAGGTGGCCAAGATATATACAGAAATAAATGTAAAGAGATTTCTAATAATAACTATCAAGGTTTTGTAATTAGTTAGTTAAGAACTTCTGGATATCTTTCATGCATAATTCTGCATTTGTGATATTTCCAATTTCTGTGTTGAAGCCGTGTAAAGCACCATCATAAATTTTCATTTCTGTATGAACTTTTTCTTTAATTTGATCATAATACTCTAATGCTTCTGATTTCAATACATCACATTCAGCTATAGCTATAAAAGTTTTTGGTAGATCTGTATTTTCAGTATCTTTGTTTAAGGCTGAAAATCTATTTATTTCATCATCTATATAGTGATCCCAAAACCATTTCATAGTTTTTTTATCTAAACCATAGCCTTCCTCAAACTCTTTATATGATTCAGACTCAAAGTTATTATTAGTCACAGGGCAAAACAAAACTTGAGACTTAATTATTTCCTTTTTCGTTTCTCTACATAATAATGAGACAGCTCCAGCAAGATTTCCACCAGCTGATGTACCACAAATGGAGATATTATTCTTATCAATGTTAAATTCATTACTATTTTCATAAAAATAAATTAATGATTTGTAGCAATCTTGTAAGGGGATGGGAAATTTATTCTCAGGTGCTAATCGATAATCAACAGAAATAATTTTGTATCCAGTTAATTTTGCTAATTTTCTACACATTGAATCGTCTGCCTCTAAATCACCTAACACCCATCCACCACCATGAAAGTTTACCAGAAGAGGTTGTAATGAATTCTCTATGTCAGAAAAAATTCTGATATTTATTTTAGTACCATTTACATTGATATTTTTATTTTCAATACTCTTAATACTAATATTTTTAGTGGGAAAAAATAATTTTGATTTGTTAAATTGATTCCTAGCTTCGATTGGTTCAAGCTCATAAATAAGAGCTGATTTAATTTTTTTTCTTTCTTTTAGTTGATCTAAAGATTCTTGGTTTAGCATTTTTTTGTTTTAGTTTATTATATAAGTATGATACATCAAGACAGGAGTTTTGACGGAAGATTTGGGAAATAATAGTATGTAATTAATCCTCAAGATTTTACCCCTCAGTATCATACTTGAGGATTTCTGTTTTAAGTTAGGAAAATTTCTTTGATTAGTTATCTTAAAAATAATTCTTTTTTTTTATCAAAAAGTTTTCAATCATTAATATTTTCGCGATCATTTGCACAATATTCTGTGCATATTAGAGCTTTAATATTTAGTTGGTTAGCATTTGAAATCACTCAAAAAGATATATGGGTAGGTATAGTCCTTGGAGCTGGCTCTAGTCCAATTTTTATAACAAGTTTCTTGGGTTCATTTTTATCAGAAAAATATAATATAAATAAATTATTATTTATTTCCTATTTATTATTTTTCTTAGCATTAATTCTTATGATATTTATTGACTATGATAATATTTATATTCTCTTGATATTAAGTGTAACTTTTGGGGCTATACCTGGAATATGGCAAACAGTTTTTCAGACAATTTTAGTTAACACCAATACTAAAAAAGATCTTTCAAAAATAAATTCTTATTATTACTTAATTATTTTTTTTGGAGAAATGATGAATCCTATAATTTTTGCATATCTTATTACATCATTTTCAATAAATTATGTTATAGTTTTTGCTTCAATCTACTTAGTTTTTAGTATAATTTTGGTAAATTTTCATCCTAAAGATCTTCAGGAAAAAAGAAAGAATAATTATATTAATTATGATTCTTATCAAGATATTTTTAGGAATAAACCAGTAATATTTTGGGCAGTTATAATTGCAGCATTTCAATCAATTTTTGGAGTTACTTTATTTGTAGTTTTACCTAAATATGCCAATATCCTTGATGTTGGAGCAACTGGTTTTGGTATTATGAATGCCTCTGTAGGAGCGGGAATGTTTTTTGGTTCAATGTTATCGATTTTTACAGGAGTATTCAGAAGTAGAATTACAATTTGGATTATATCTAGCTTAGGCTGGGATATAGGTCAATTACTATTTGCTTTTTCTGAAAATTATATTTTTTCACTCTTATGTCTTTTTTTAATGGGTATTAGTGGAGCATATTGGATGGTTGCAGCTACTCTAATTTTTCAAGATCAGACTGGAAAATTTGATAGGAATAAAATTATGGGTCTTTTCTCTCTCGTGCTATCAATATTTTTTATAGGTTGGTTTGTAGGAGGAGTTATATCAGATATTACTAATGCTAAGATAGCTATAATTATAAGTGCAGTGTCAGTTTATCCTGTGATTATTATTGGGCTTTCACTTTCCAAAAAATTAAGGAGAGTCTAATCTTAAGTATAATGGAAAAATTATTCACTCTTATAATAGAAGAAAAAGTGAGGTATGGATGCTATCTAGAGAAGACTTAAAATTATTTGTTACAAATTTTATTGATTCAAATAAAGATTTGCCTATTAAATTATCCAAAGAAGTTCTTTCTAATCCAGAAACAGGTTACAAAGAATTCAAGACCAGCAAAAGCGTAAAGCAAGCATTCCAAACTATGAATTTATCAATTAAAGATAAAATTGCTGTAACTGGGTTATCTACAAGAATTGACGGAGCAAACCCTGGTCCTAATGTTGCTGTGATAGGGGAATTAGATGGATTACCTGTACCTGGACATCCTTATGAAGATAAAAAAACTAATGCTGCCCATGCCTGTGGTCATCATATTCAGTTAGGAAATATGCTAGCAAGCTTAATTGGTCTAAATAACAAAGAAGTTCTTGATAATTTATCAGGATCAATAACATTTATAGCTGTACCTGCTGAGGAGTATGTTGAAATTGAGTGGAGGAGTAGTGAAAGAGATAAAGGTAAATTTGAATTTTTAGGTGGCAAGCAAGAATTTGTAAAATTGGGACAATTTGATGATATCGATATATCTATGATGACTCATGCAAAAGGAAATTTTTCAGGCTTTGGATACGGAGGTACAGGTAATGGTCTAATAGCAAAGTTTATTGAATTTCATGGAAAATCATCACATGCTGGAGGTGATCCTCATTTAGGAATAAATGCATTAAATGCTGCTAATTTAGCTTTGATGGGTATCCATGCAAATAGAGAAACCTTTGTTGATGATGACCACGTTAGAGTTCATCCTATAATTACTAAAGGGGGCTTTGTTGTTAACCAAGTACCAGAGATAGTTACAATGGAAACATTTGTTAGAGGAGCTTCAATCGATTCAATTATAAATGCCAACTTGAAAGTAGATAATGCATTAAGAGCAGGTGCTATGGCTGTTGGAGCTGAGGTTAAGATTACTACTTTACCAGGTTATTTTCCACTATCTCATGATAAAAACTTAACAAACATTTATAAAAAAAATCTTGAAGCATCTAAAAACCAAAATATTGAATTAGGTCATAGCGGTGGTTCGACGGATATGGGAGACCTCGCACATTTGATGCCTGTTATTCATCCCTATGTTGGAGGAGCTACAGAGGCTTCAGCTCATACCTCTGGTTTTATCATAAAGGACTATAATTTGAGTGTAATAGAAGCTGGTAAAATGATGGCTCATACTGTGATTGATTTACTTTCAGACGGAGCAAATTTAGCAAAAAAAATTATTTCTAGTCATCATCCAAAGTATTCTAAGAGTGAATATATAAAAGTTATGAGAGATCTAAGCAATATAGAAATTAAGAATTATAATTTATAGGAATAGATATGAATTTATTTAAACTTAATTTATTCATAAGCATATTTTCTTCTTTCTTAATTACTATTTACTTAGTTATTTTCACTGATATTGGTTGGGAGATTGTTATCTTACCAATATTTATAATTATAATCTCATTAATGGTAATTTATTTGAAAGTAAGATCAAAATAATCTAGTCCGATCTAGATTCAATTCTGTTTCTTAAGATTTCTAGGTCTATTCTCTTAAGATCAAGATTTAAGTTTGACTCAAGTTGAGTTTTTTGTATTTTTAGTTCCTCAAGAACCGAATCATAATTTTTAGATTCTAAATTTTCAATCATTGAATCTATTTTAGATATTTCCTTAGTTATTTCATCACTAATAAATTCTTTCTCTAATTCTAATTCTCCCTGTCTTATCTCAGATGAAGGTTCATGAAATCTTTTCATTTGAGAATTAGATTCTTGGGGTTTGGTTTTATCCGAATCAAAATAATCTATACTAAGTATAGTCGAAGAATAAATACTTATTATTAGAATAAGTATTGAAATTATAATTACAGAAATCTTAAATATATTATTAAACATTAAGAAATAATATACCACGTATACCAAAACTTTTATCTAGGGGAAAAAATGAAATATATTGTTGCTCACAGAGGATTATCAAGTAAAGCTCCGGAAAATACTTTAGAATCATTTGATTTAGCAATTTTATCTGGAGTAACTCATATAGAATTTGATGTTCATTTATCAAAAGATAATGAAGTCGTAGTAGTTCATGACGATACTGTTGATAGAACTAGTAATGGAGCAGGAAAAGTTAATTCTATGACTTTGGAAGAATTACAACAATTAGATTTTGGATCTTGGTTTTCAAAAGAATTTTCTCATTCAAAAATTCCATCTCTTAGAAATATTCTTATGAGGTATAAATCTGTTAATTTAGTAATTGAAATTAAGGGTAAAGATAAATTTTTAGTTGAAAAAGTTTTCAAAATTATTCACTCTAATCAATATTGGAAAGAAAAGATATATAAGTCAAAAGAAGATGAGCCTGGAATAATTTTTTGCTCATTTCATACAGATCAGTTAATGAGATTGAGAGAGATTTCTAATGATATATTCATAGGGTATTTGGTAAAGGAAATTAATCAAGATATTCTCAACTTTGCTTCAAGTTTGAGTCTTGATGGAATTTTTTCGTACTATAAATCCTTAAATAAGGAAAATATGACTTTATTAGATAATTATTATGTTAGTTGTTATGGATTTAAGAAACCAGATGAAGTTGGGGAATTATTAAATATGGGAGTAGATGCAGTTACTGTTGATTGGCCAGATAAGTTGTAATATTCAAATCTTCTTGAATATTTTTTTTCAATAAAATATAATTTCACATTAATGAAACACTAAAGCTTTCAAGAAATAAGAAAGGAACTATTATGTCTTCTACTAAGTTTGGTGGATTAGCACTTTTTTCAGCTGGAGTTATTAGTACAATCTTTTTTGTTATTCAATTTTTAGCCCAAGCTCCTGATACTTCTTCTGCTTCAAATGTTTGGGAAGTATTTGTATCTGATAACAATTCATTAGATGACTGGTGGTATGGCCTAACAACCTATATTCAAGTTTTTACTAATGCAATAATTGCTTATGTATTTGTAATAATAGTGAATGAATTTGTAAGAAGTAAGATTAAATCAAATTCTATCAGAATGGGTAGTATTTTATTTCTAATAGGTACTTTAGGTTTTATAACTGCAGGATCAGTCGATGTAGCTCTAAACTACACAGGTGAAACACCTAATGCGAATCAGTTCAGTTTATCATCTTTGCAATTTGGTATGTGGATGATTTTCACACCTATTGCATTTGCAGGTGGGGGACTAATAGCTCATGCACTATCTAAAGTCCCAGGATACAACAACCTGATATGTTTAGGAACTGCAATCATAAATGCTATTGCAGCTATTGCAATAGTAGTTCAAGTTATTTTTATTTCTGATGCAAATGATCCCAGTACCATTTGGGGAATATTCATTCCAGTTGTATTGGCATTTCTTGTGTCAAATTTATTCAATTTATATATTGGATATAAGTTAACAAAAGAATAAGGAGTATATTATGGGAAAAATTTCTGCGGCTAAGTCTGCTGGTTACTGTTTAATTTTTGGTCCAATAATTGCATTAATTTGCTTTTTCCTTCAACCGGGTGGTGTTCTTGGTATCGGAGGTTCGCCTGAAGCACTTGATTTTGCTCAAGGAATGAATATACTTGTCGAAAATTCAGAATTAGGAATTATTACTGCATTTCTAATTACAATTGGATTAATAAGTTTATTATCTGGACAAATGTATTATATTCAAAGTATGCAAGATGGTAATGGTTTTGGAATTGGAAGAGTTGCTATTCCATTTTTCTTCGTGGCAGTTTTTGGTTGGGTAATAGCTAATGCTATTGCTATTTCAACAGCATCTGAAGTGTTAAATTCAACTGATATGCTTGCTTTATCATCTGCAATTAATACTACTTCACTCTTTAGTTTTGGAGTAGGAGGATTATTTTTAGCATTAGCTGCATCAACAAGAGATGAAATAAATAAAAATATAACTTATTTTGCAGGAATAGCAGCTATTGTAGTTTTTGTTTTAGCATTTATTGGAGCCTTTGCTCCTGACCAATCTAACACTTTGCAAGCAATAGCGGGTTTATGCTTCATAATATACTCTATTTGGAGCATCCTAATAGGTAGAGTAATGCTTTCTAAATAGTTATTTTTTATAAGTTTATTATTCTTATGATATAAGTAATACTTAAGTGATTATAGTGTTATATATTTTCAATAATTATTTAAACAAATAATTAATTACTTAGATTCAATTCCATAAATGGTGTAATATTTTAAAAGATATATTTAAAAGAGGGGAAAATCTTTGAAAAATAAATCATTTTTTTATTTGATGCTTGCAGCAGCAATAGTTCCATTTTTAGTCTCAGTTTATTTTTGGTTTTTTACTGACGGTAATGAAATGGAAGCTATTTTTGTAGGAATATGGGTACCATCCATATTAGCATTTGCAACACTTTTGCAGGTTACAAAGAGCTAATGTCTTCAGAATTAATAGTCATACTAGCTTTTATTGTTGTATTAATATTTTTTGTTGGCGGTATATTTACAGTTCTAGAACTAGGGAAAACAGAAGAAAAAGCTAAAAAATAAAATGGACCATAGCCATTATTATCGTTCCAGAGAGAACAAGAATGCCTATCAATATTAGTGGGTTTTTTTGTTCCATAACTTAATTTTACAATTAATATTTTTTGTTAACTAACGATTAAGAATCATTATATGTAGAAAACTAAGTTAAAAAAAAATCGAAATTAATGTTTTAATATAATAAGTAAACAAAAAAATTCAAAGGATTTTTAATGGATATATATGTTGGTAATTTACCTTGGAGCATAGATGACGAAGGATTAAAAAATCTATTCTCTGAACATGGTGACGTAATAAGTGCAAAAGTTATTACAGACAGAGATACAAACCGATCTAAGGGTTTTGGTTTTGTTGAAATGGATGATGACTCAGCTGAAAGTGCTATAAGTTCTCTAGACGGATCAGAAGTAGAGGGAAGAGCAATAAAGGTAAATAAATCTAAGGGTAAGAAATAAAAATCCACTTTTAATCTAGTTTATAATCTTGATCATTAGAAAATAATTTCAAAGTTTCACTATTATAATTAATCTCCTAAGATAACTATTTTTATTTATTCTTAGTTAAGTGTTTTCATAATCATTTCTTAGTTTCTAAATATCTAATATAATCATTATCTATATGGATCATGACTTAGTTAAATTTACAGGAATATTCTCTGCTATTGTTGTGGGATTTTTTATTGGTATGCGACATTCTTTGGATGGAGATCATGTCGTTGCAGTATCAACGATGGCCAAGGATATAAAAAGTTTTTTTAATACAATTTGGATAGGTTTTTCTTGGGGATTAGGTCATTCAACTCCTTTGATCATAATTGGTTTATTAGTTCTTACTTTAAGGGAAAGTATTATAGAGTTTTATGAACCTATTTCAGAATATTTTGAATTATTAGTTGCTCTAATGTTAATTTTTCTAGGATTGCAAGTATTTTGGAAACTTTACAGAGGTAATTTTCATTTTCATAAGCATGAGCATGATGGTGTAAATCATATGCATGTTCATAATAGTCATGCTAAAAATAGTTTAGAATCCAAAAATCACAATCATAACATTATTTATAATCTATTATCGTTTTTTAGAATTAAGTCTTATTTGATAGGTACTATACACGGCTTAGCAGGAAGTGCAGCAGTGATACTTGCAATTTTACCCACTTCTCCAAGTTTCATTTCAGGATTTAGTTATTTGATTTTCTTTTGCTTAGGGACAATTGTATCTATGACATTAATGACATTCTTAATAGCTACGCCTTTTGTTATTAGGAATGGATCAGATATTCTTCAAAAAATATTAATTTCTTTTGCAGGTATTTTGAGTGTTTTTTTGGGATTTGCATTGGGATCAGATTTATTATTCGATTCTAGTTTTACTGATGTATTGTGGTATTAATTTATAATCTATTATCAGATATTTGAGAAGCTCCTTCTAAAAAAGATGATCGAAATTGTATTCCCCATTTATTATCTTTTTTAGTCATTATCCATAATGTCTTAAAAGAATGATATTCATCTCCATTTGATTTTCTTCGAGATTGATCTAAAACAAGGTGAACTTTAGTTAGATTTGATTGAATTGATTTAATATTTTTAGTTACTGTATGGTCCCAACCTTCACTTAATAATTTCTTAGTTTGAATATCAAACCCTTTTGAAAAATCTTCCTCAGTGCTAAAAATAGAAAATTCATTTTCCCACAATCTTATATGCGGGAAGTGTAAAAATTCTAAGCAAATGTCAATATTTCTTTTATTAAAACCTTCTTCATTCCAGTAGATTGCAGTTTCTATAGCTTCTTTTTCAAAATCTTTCATATAAAGTAATAAGTTATTTTTACAAAAGTCTAACATAAATCTTATAATTTTATTTTTTTAGAAATATATATAATACAAAAAAATAAAATTATTATAAAAATAAAATAATCTCACTAATATATATAGATGGAAGTTACGTTTATATATCCTAATCAATTATTTGATAGTAATCCTGCTTTATCTAGGAATAGAAAAAATTACATAATCAGACATCCGAATTTTTTTTCAAAAGAAAATGATTATAAATTACATAAGCAAAAACTGCTTCTACATTTTTTGAGTACAGAAGATTATGCAAAAAAGCTTATTGATTTAGGTTATGAATGTGAAATAGTAGAACACAATGAGTATGATAATTTTGTAAATAGAATTTTGATTTCAGATGTCACTAGAATTCACTTATGCGTCCTTAATGATCACTCTTTAGAAAAATCTTTAATGGACAAATTTTCCCTCAAAGCCTCTATAATTTTTGTAGATTCTCCTTACTTTTTAGAATCACAGAAAGAAACATTAGAATATTTTAATGATAGAAAAAAATTTCAATTATCTCATTATTACAAAAAACTTCGAATCAAGCATAATATTCTTATTCAAGAAGATAATAGACCCAAAGGAGGTAAGTGGAGTTATGATGTTGAAAATAGGAAAAGACTACCTAAGGGAAGTGTTATCCCAGAGAATATTAGACTAACTTATAATGAAAAATTATTAGATAAGTATAAAGCAAAAATCATTTCAGAATTCCCTAATAATCCAGGTTCATTGGAAAATTTTAATTATCCAATAAATACTTCTCAAGCACTTGAAGTTTTTTCGAATTTTCTCATTGAAAAGTTTAGAAGATTTGGTGACTATCAAGATGCAATTTTGGATGAAGAAACTTTTCTATTTCATAGTATAATTTCACCATCAATGAATATCGGTCTATTGACCCCAAGAGAAGTCATTAATACTACGTTGTCTTTTTCAAAAGATAATTATATAGGCTTAAATTCATTAGAAGGTTTTATAAGGCAAATTCTAGGTTGGAGAGAATACATTAGAGGAATTTATTTATCTAATGGTAAATTTCAGAAAAGTTCAAACTATTTTGAAATTTCAAATGACTTACCTCAATCTTTTTATTCAAGGATATCTCTAGCTCCAGTAGATAATTCAATTAAAAAAGCTAACAGTTATGCTTACTTACATCATATTGAAAGGTTAATGATAATTGGAAATATAATGCTACTTCTCGAAATAGATCCTGTAAAAGTTAATAGATGGTTTATGGAATTATTCATTGATTCATATGAGTGGGTAATGGTGCCAAACGTATTTGGTATGAGTCAGTTCTCTGATGGAGGCTTAATGGCTTCAAAACCCTACATAAGTTCTAGTAATTATATTCTCAGAATGAGTAATCATACAAAAGGGGAATGGTCTGTAATTTGGGATTCTTTGTATTGGCAATTTATTTCTAATCATAAAGAAAAATTAGTCACTAACCCTAGAATGAGCTTAATGGTAAATATTTTTGACAAAAAAACTAACAAAGCAAAAAAAGATATTAAATCTATATCTGAAAATTTCAAAGAGTATATCTTTTAGGATTCAAACTGCCTTAATCTAGGATCTAATTTATCCCTAAACCAATCTCCAAGAAAATTTAGAGAAAATACAGTTAATACTATTAGTGTTGTTGGAATTATCATTTGATATCTGTAAGGATATGTTCCATTTATCCAACCCTCATTCCAATAATCTGAAGCTAATTTTACTAAATTACCCCATGCTGTCCAATGTCTTGGTATTGCAATATTAAAAAAACAAAGAACAGCTTCTAGAGTAATTATCATTGCGCAATTAAAAGTTGCTATAACCATAATATCGTTTAGATGAAAAGGTAATATATGTCTGATAATTATTCTTCTTAGACTTGAGCCCGATATAAGAGCAGAATTTATATATTCACTATTACGCATAATTAAAGTTTTAGCTCGAATAATTCTTACAAAATTTTGCCAAGTGAAAAGAACAAGAATACATGCAAATACCCATATATCATTGCCTAGAATAATTGTTGTCATTATTGCTATTAATAAAATCGGTATAACGCTGGTAATATCAACTATTCGCATTATAATTTCATCAATTATCCAATACTTTGGTCGAAATGCGAACCATCCAGAAATTATACCTAAAAAAGAGCCTATTATACTACCTACTATCCCTGTTAATATCATCAAAGAAAGGTTCCACCTAGCTCCATATATCAATCTAGAAAAATAATCTCTTCCAATTGTATCTGTACCTAAAAGATATAAACCACTAGGCCACCAATTCCATTTTTTTGTATCCTCTCTTATCACTCTTAAATCAAGTGAAATAATATCATTGACATTATCTTGAATATCTTCATTAGCAATATATTCTATAAATCCTTTTGTCTCATCCTTATATATTTTTATAAATTCTAAGTTTGGCATAGGACATTCATTTTGAGATAGCCCTAAGCAATTAGAAAAATTATCAAATTTTATTTCATCAATATAATTGCCATTCCTATTCACATCAACAAAGTTGGTATTTGGACCTAGCTTAAAATCTATTTTTCCTCGTTCCCCTTTCTTAATAATTTTATTTTCAGTATTTTCATTTTCTAACTCTAATAACTGTATCCATCTTGGTGTTTGACTAATTTGGCCTTCGGCTTTTATAAGATCAAAGTTTTGTAAATTATATAATCCACTTACTATTCCAGGAGGCATTAATCTAGCTCTAGTATCAGCCACATATGGGTTATAAGGTGCAATTAATGGGGCAAATATTCCTAATAAAGATATTATTATTAGAAAACTCAGAGAAAAAATAGGATATCTTCTGAAGAATAAAAATAGATAACTAAGAAAAAACTTAATTTTTATAAATGAAAACATATTCAAAATTATATATTTTATAAAAATAGTGACAATTCATCTTAAGGAACAAAAGCTTGGACTCAACTAATTTTATTATGATCAATATCATATAAATGGTATAAACGATTCTCAGAAATTTTCATCCAAGTTTTTTTATCTACAATTTTTCCATTTTTATCTTTGTAGATTATTGTATTATCTTTTATTAATAATGATTTTCTCATTTTATTCATATCTTAAAAATTATTTGATATAAAAATATATAAATGTAAGCAACATAACAAAACTGGATGTCTTATTCCTAATTTATTTCTCCTAGATCATATAGATGCTTTAAAGCTGTTAGTTCTATTGAATCTCCATCATCGAAAATCCAAAATAATTTTGGAAATATATAAGAATTAAACTTAGACTTTGCTAAGTTTAATTTATCATTATCTAGATCTTTATTTTGAAGAATAATTTTTTTTATATCTGAAAATTCATTCTTGGTAAATCTAAATAATTTTTCAGCATTATCAAGTCTTTTCTTTGATTGAGGCGTTATTTCCATACCTTCAAGATTAAGATTTAGTCTCTCATCTTGAATATAATTTGTTAATATTTCAAAGAAATTTTCTAGTTCACTTAATGAATTTAGCAATATCTTAGATTCTACATGTTTTGGATTTTTAGTTATTTCTAAAAGAAAAATTTCCACCTGAAATATTATTTGTTTTTTGAAATTTTCCTCACTCATTAGGAATTATTTTGAAAGTTAATTAATCTTATTGCTTACCTCTAGATTGATTAACTTTCAATGGCCTTCCATCCATCTCATACCCCTCTAGAGCGTCTATTGCTTTTTGTGCTGATTCATCGTCCATTTCTACAAACCCAAAACCTTTTGACCTATTAGTGTCTTTGTATTTTATTACAGTGGCACTTTCTACATCCCCATATTGTGAAAACAATTCTTTTAATTCGTCGTCATCAACCTTCCAAGGGATATTACCAACATAAATATCCAATCTTTTATCCTTATTAACTTTTATCCATATTAACTTAATTACACCATTATTTATGTTAAAAATACATACTTTAACTTATGAATTTAATCTAGAGAACTGATAAATCTTTATTTAGTGGCAAGGAATATCAGCTCTCTAAGAATGATTATAAAATATCATAAATAAATTATAAATTTGTATGTCATATTTGGGGATTTATGATGTTACATTAATGAGACAAATTTTAAAAAATAAATATTATTCTTATTGGATGACCCAAAATATTTATAGAGAACCGACTTTAATGTCCCTCAATGTCGGTTCTCTTACCAAAAAAATTACCAATTAATTTCTTTAATATTTTTTGACTTCAGATAATTGTTAGTTTTTGAAAAAGGCTTACTACCAAAAAATCCTCTGTGAGCAGATAAAGGGGATGGGTGTACAGATTTCAAAATCAAGTGATCACAAACATCTATTTTTTCTATCTTTTTTTGAGCATGATTGCCCCATAGTATGAAAACTAAATTTTTTTTATGTTTATTTAATATTTCTATCACTTTATCTGTGAATATATCCCATCCAATTTTACTATGTGATAAAGGTTTATTTTTTTCTACTGTTAGAGTTGTATTGAGTAGAAAAACACCTTGCTCAGCCCAGTTTTTTAAATTTCCTGTTTGATTTTTTTTTTCATAAGATAAATCTTTTTTTAGCTCCTTTAGAATATTTGTTAGAGAAGGAGGATTTGAAATATCATCATTAACTGAAAAGCAAAGTCCATTTGCCTGACCGGGACCATGGTAAGGATCCTGCCCTAAAATAACTACTTTTACATCTTTAAAATCACAATAATTGAAAGCATTAAATATTTCAGATTTTTTGGGATAAATTTCCTTACCAGAATTATATGAATCTAATAAGAACTGTTTGATTTTAAGCATATATTCTTTTTCAAATTCATCTGCTAATTTCTCTTTCCATCCTTTTGGTAATCTTATTTTTTTTTTCAATACTTTATTTTTTATAAAGATAATTTTTTAAGTTTGAATAACTTATTCCCATAGTTAACATCGAAGCAACTATAGCCTTAATCATATCGCCAATTAAGAAAGGGTATACTGCTTGAGATAAAAGCTCACCTTTATCTGGCCAACCAAAATCAAAAATAGAAAGCCAAATTAATGCTGGAATATATACAGCCATAGTCCCTACAATATATGCCCAGATACTTTTAGAACCACTTAATCCTTTGCTGACTAGTAATCCGACTAAAAGTGATGAAAGAACAAATCCTATTAAGTATCCACCAGTTACACCAATAGAGTAGTTCCATCCTCCATTTCCTCCCTGAAAGACAGGTAAGCCTGCTAATCCTATAAATATGTATCCTAGTGAAGCAGAAAAGCCCCATTTGGGTCCCAGAATACCACCCATTAGTAATATTCCCATAGTTTGAAATGTTATTGGAACGGGATTTCCTGGAATAAAAAACCTAAATTGAGCGAATAAACCAGTAAGAAAAATCAACAAAATTGAAATAAAAAGCTTAACTAATACTGATCTATCGCTAACAATAAGATTAGATTTTTTTATAGTATTTGAATTTTTGTTAATTTTCAAACTCCTTGAGTAAATTAAATTTATAATTATGATACGCTCATTTTAATAGTTTTTTATCTAAAATAACCTGCAAGTTTATCATTTAATAAATCTCTTTTAACAATTTTTTTGTTTTTATTGATTCTAGAAATTTCATTTCTAAGTTTTGCTAGTGACTTTTTTGAAATTTGCCAAGATAAGATGAATGCTGAAGGCATTGACTTGAGTATATCTTTTTCAATACTAGGTAAAATCTTTATTCTTTCTTTGATTGTTAAGTTTGTAGATCTTACAATTGTTTGCTTATCTATGAAACCTCCATCAGAATCCATCATATGAAAAAAATCAAAGAAATCATTTTTAGATAATTTAGGGGTATTAGATTTTTTTTCAAATAAGGATTTATTTATTTGATAAGATTCTTCCGATGAAAACCCCAAATCTTTAGTTAATTTAGTTATATGATGAAATAATAATTCTTCATTCATAAAAAAGCTTAGTGAAAAAATTTCTTCTAAAGTAGGGTTTACTGCAAAAAGTGGAGTAGTTTTACAGAATTGGTAGCCTATTTGAGTTTCGATAACCTCTTTATTGTAAGTAGGGTAATATTTGAATTTTTGATCCTCCGATAAAAAAATTGTAATAAAAGCAGCAATCTTAAGAAGTACATTTTTATTAGTTATAGTTCTTTCACCATTAAGGTATCTGTAAAATTGCCTTTCATTTACATTGAAGTCCTCATAAAAAAAGTTTCTCAACTCGTCTGTTTGGTCGTAAATATACTTGAATATAAAAGATTGAGACTCTGCAATAAAGATCTTTTTTAATTTATTTTTATTTACCTTTATTATTTTTATCTGCTTGCCCCCTATATTTGATACAGGAAAGATATTATTCAAATTAGATACCGCACCTCTTATTGACCTCCTGGTGACTTTTCCATCAGCTTTAGATTCTACAAGCTCTATAACTTCTCTATATTTAGCCTTATCCCCAAGTGAAATAGCGGTAAAGAGAGCAATCATACTAACCAGCTCCCTTTTTTCATGGGAAGTTCCATCTGAAAAAGCAGTTTTTTTATATGAAAATATGGTTTTTTTATTATGCATAA
>Ga0310343_10000070_pt1 | contig 40564 bp, 57 predicted proteins | sample HC15DNA2025_MG_FD_203519 | JGI IMG/M metagenome (GOLD analysis project Ga0310343, IMG submission 203519) | Marine microbial communities from station ALOHA, North Pacific Subtropical Gyre - HC15-DNA-20-25_MG | ecosystem: Environmental > Aquatic > Marine > Oceanic | place: Pacific Ocean: North...
TAAAATTTTATTTCTATGGATGAGAGTATTTTGAGAGATGATTGCCCTATAGTTTCTGAAGGATGCTGTGTAGAGTTTGGGAACGAATTAGTTCTTGATGATTTAACCTTTTCAGTAAAAGAAGGATCTTTAGTCGCAGTAGTTGGTCCTAATGGTGGTGGTAAAACTACATTATTTAATGTCATTTCAGGTTTGGTACCACTTACTCATGGCTCTATTAAAATTAATGGAGTGTCACCTAAAGATGCTAAAGGATTCATAGGATATGTTCCTCAAAATGAAAATGTAAATTGGAATTTTTCTCTTACAGCTCGTCAGATTGTTAGGATGGGTGTGACTAAAAATAATTCTTTTTTACCACTTACCTCTAAAAATCATCAAAAATTAATTGAAAATTCTTTAGGTAAAGTTGGATTATTGGATAGAATAGATGATCGCGTTGAAGATATGTCTGGTGGTCAACGTCAACGAGTTTTTATAGCTAAAACACTAGCCCAAGGTGCTGAAGTTTTATTATTAGATGAAGCTTTTAGTGGTGTAGATGTAGGGTCTCAAGAAGAATTGGTAGATGTATTAAAAAACTTGAGAGATGAAGGTAAAACAATCTTAATGGCTACTCATGATTTGAATACTCTTTCAGATCGATTTGATGAAGTGTTATGTTTAAATAGACATTGCTGTGCTTATGGAGATCCTCTTGAAGTGTTTACCCCAGAAGTATTACAAGAATTGTATGGTTCTCACAAGATGATGTTTCAAGACCATGAATTAGGCAATCACGGACACCAAAATGGGGATTGAAATTTTATACGAACCTTTTACGTATGACTTTATGGTTCGTTCTTTAATTGTAGCTGTTTTGGTAGGGGTAATGTTGCCCTTACTTGGTGCTTATGTCATTAACAGGAATATGGAGTTTATTGGCGATGCAATAGCTCATGCTAGTTTACCTGGTTTAATTATTGGTTTAATTTTAGGAGTTAGTGTTTTTATTTCTTCTATTCCATCTTCCATTGTCATAGCATTACTTATTGGATATTTGGTCAATAAATCCAATCTTGGTGAAGGTACATCTATCGGAATAATTTTTTCTTCTATGTTTGCTTTGGGGTTTATTTTATTATCAATATTTGATCATATTACTTTGAGCGTTGAAGATGTATTATTGGGTCAAATTTTAGGTGTATCAAATTTTGATGTCTTGATCACCTCGATTTTGACTGTAATAGTGATACTTACATTACTTTTTTTCCATAAACAGTTTTTGTTTTTGGCTTTCGATCCTGTGGGAGCAAAAGTTGCAGGTTTAAATACGCAATTGTTGAATAATATTTTTTTAACTGTTTTGGCTTTATCAATTATGGGGTCGCTACAATCTGTTGGTATAATCCTGCTGTTAAGTATGTTGATTACACCAGCAGCTGCAGCAAAGATTGTGATGAAAAATTTTTATGCATTAATGATTGTAGGAAGCTTGTTTGGGGTTATTGCCTCAGTTAGCGGTTTATATTTTTCTTATTATTTGGATTTACCATCAGGGCCTTCCATGGCTTTATCTGCTACATGTGTATTCGTAGTTGTTTGGAGTCTAAGGAAGGGCCTTATGTATGGAAAATGAATCTCAAAAAAAAGGATTTTTTTACGGTTGGTGGATTTGTATAGGTGGCGCAGTTGTAATGGCTATGTCTTCTGGAATCAATTTTCACGGATTTGGGAATTACATTATTCCATTGGGAAAAGAATTTGGTTGGAGTCGCACTACAGTTTCCGCAATTTTTTCATTTGCTAGATTGGAAGCGGGTTTTTTAGGTCCTTTGGAAGGGTTATTAATCGATCGGATTGGACCCAGAAAATTAATGTTGATTGGCATTCCATTAATGGGACTGGGCTATGTTTTACTGAGCAGAGTTAATGGTTTAATTTCATTTTTACTTGTTTTTGCTGGTGCTATAGCTTTAGGGCAAAGTATGGGTATGGCTGTTCCAGCATCTGCAGCAGTAGCAAATTGGTTTAAAAGAAAAAGAGGTTTCGCTTTTGGAATCATGTGGTCTGGAGTTGGATTTGGTGGTTTAATTGTACCTGCATTTGGGTGGTCTATAGATGAATATGGTTGGAGAAATGCATCAATTATCGTGGGCATTTTAGTTACTATTATTGGAATGCCAATTGCATCTTTAATGCGCCATAAACCTGAACCCTATGGGATGTTACCTGATGGGGAAATTCCTCAAAATGATACAGAATTTAATTCTAATAATGCTCTAAAAGAAGATTCTTCAAATGATTTTACAGTGAAGGAAGCGTTGTGCACATCAAGTTTTTGGTTTTTGAATATTTCTATTATGTCTCGATCTTTTGTTACTGGAGGAGTTGGCCTACATTTAGTTCCGTATTATGTGGGTTTAGGAGCTACTGCAGTTCAAGCTGCTACTTATGCTGGGTCTGTTGGTGTTATAAGTATTCCAGGTAGGTTCGGCTTAAGTTATTTAGGAGACTATGTAAATCGAAGATATGTAATGGCTGTAGCTTTACTTGGTATGACAACTTCAATTTACATGTTAGCTGTATCAGATTCAATTAGCGAATCTATTCCCGCTATAGTTTTGTATGCTATTTCACAAGGTGGAATAGCCGTAATTCCTCAGGCATTGCTTGCCGATTATTTTGGTAGAAAAGCTTTTGCAACTATTGCTGGATTGAGAAGTGCAATTCAGATGATAGGTATCATAGTTGGTCCAATTATTTCAGGGTATGTATTTGATCGTACAGGAGATTATAAGTGGGCTTTTATTGGATTAGCAGCGTGCGGAATCATCTCATTTATTTTGATTTTATTGGCTAAGCCTCCAGTCAAGCATAAATAATTTTTATTATGCTATACTCACCTAAATTAAAAATTGAAAAGATGGGGAGCTGTAAAGGCTGAGAGGGCACGTGCCGACCCATAAGAACCTGATCTGGGTAATTCTAGCGTAGGGAAAATTAAACCACTCCCTTAGGGAGTGGTTTTTTTTATCAATTGAAGGTGTTATGACTATTACAAATTTTGAAATTGCTATTGAAAAAGTCAACAAAAATATGCTTTTTCAAGGACAAACTTTAGAAGTTCTTCAAGATATTGATTTAAGTATCAAAAACCAAGAAATTGTCTCTATTATAGGGCCAAGCGGTTGTGGTAAAAGTACTTTATTGAATATCATCGCTGGTTTAGATAACCCTGATGCAGGAGCAATTAGTTTTCAAGGCTTTAATCAAGAGGAAAGATTAGGTTCTGTATCTTACATGCAACAGAAGGATTTATTATTTCCTTGGCGTACAGTGTTGGAAAACATATCTTTAAGTTTAGAAATAAAAGGAATTTCAAAAAAAGATTCTGTAGAGATTTGTAGAAAATATTTATCCGAGTTTCAATTAGACAAATTTGAGAAAAATTTACCCCACACTCTTTCTGGAGGTATGAGACAACGAGTTGCTTTTTTAAGAACTCTTTTAACTGATTCAGAAATTTTATTACTTGATGAACCATTTGGTGCATTAGATGCTTTAACTAGAAGAAATCTTTATGTTTGGTTTATGAAGTTATTAGAAAATAATCCTCGTACCGTAGTTTTAGTAACTCATGATGTCGAAGAGGCTATTTTTTTATCCGATCGTATTATTCTTTTATCTCAACGACCTGGAAAAGTACAACTTACAGAAGAAGTTAGCTTTGAAAGACCCCGGACTCATGACATTATTGCTCATCCTGATTTTGTAAGTTTAAAATTAAGGCTTTTGGATAGACTAAATGAGGGTGGTGATGAATAAAAATAAATTCATTGATTCAATCCCATCAATTTTAATTGTCTTATCTGTTTTTGTACTTTGGGAAATTTTGGTACACATTCAAGATATTCCTACATGGCTTTTGCCTGCTCCATCAGAAATATTTAAGTCACTTTATTTAGATTTTCCAAAATTGTTTGAGCATACTCTTGTAACTCTGCAAGAAATACTTATTGGTTTTTTGGTGGCCTTAATTTTCGGGTTTTTAATAGCTTCTGGAATTGGGTTGTCTACCACACTTGAAAAATCTTTATATCCATTTTTGATTTCTTTACAAACTATTCCCATTATCGTGATTGCTCCAATGTTGTTGGTTTGGATTGGGTATGGATTGTTACCTAAAATTATAGTTGTTGCACTTATTAGTTTTTTCCCCATAGTGGTTAATACGGCAGATGGAATGAAATCTTTAGATATTGATATGAAAAGATTATTGTTGACAATGGGTGCAAATAATTGGCAGATTTTTCGGAAAATTATGATTCCCAGTTCTCTTCCTTATTTGTTTTCAGGAGTGAGGATTGCTGTTTCTATAAGTGTAATTGGTGCTGTAATTGGTGAGTGGGTAGGTTCTAGTGAAGGTCTTGGATATTTGATGATACGTTCAAAACCTCAGTTTCATACTGAGTTAGTGTTTGCAGCAATATTTATATTATCTGCCATAGGGATCGGACTTTTTTTACTAGTAGGATTTTTAGAAAGATTAGTTATACCTTGGTCTAGGTATGAAAATTCGACCGAATAAATTTTAGGAGATTTTATGTATACCTTATTTATAAAACTTTTTTTGATTACTATTATGACATTTGTTTTTTTGTCATGTAGTACTCAAACAGAAAAAGATCAAGTGAAATTAGCTTTAGATTGGTATCCGAATGCCAATCATTTAGGGTTATATATAGCTTTAGATGAAGGTTATTTTGAAGATCAAAATTTAGAGGTAGAAATTTATACCCCATCTGATCCTTCTACAGTTTTACAGACTGTTGCAGCTGGTTCTGATGACTTTGGAATGAATTATCAACCTGATGTATTGATTGCTAGAGATGAGGGGGTTCCAGTAGTGTCCGTTTTAGGAATGGTCCAACATCCATTAAATTCTATGATGACTCTCAAGTCTTCAGGTATTGATTCTCCAGATGATTTGAAAGGAAAAAAAGTGGGTTACCCAGGAATTCCTTGGAATGAAGATGCATTAGCAACAATGTTACAGACTTCGGGTATCTCTATTTCTGATGTTGAAGTTGTAAATGTAGGATGGGAATTAGGTTCTTCACTAATTTCAAATACTGTTGATGCTATTGTGGGCGCGTATTATAGCCATGAGAGTATTTTATTGGAAAATGAAGGTTACCCAGTTAATGTTATTAGAATGGAGGACTGGGGGGTTCCCGATTATTATGAGCTTGTTTTAGTTACAAGTGAGGAATATTTGAAAAAAAACCCTAAAGTTGTTGAAAGATTTACTACAGCTGTGATTAAGGGATACACAAAAGCTATCAATGACCCTCAATCTGGAGTAGATACACTCATCAAATATGTACCTGAAATAGATGAAGGAATTGATAGGCCAGGAGCTGATTTGTTGAAAAATTTGTGGATGGACGAGGATGGTGATTTTGGAACACAAAAACAAGAAAAATGGGAAAATTTTTCAAAGTGGATGTACCAGAATCAAATTACTGATAATTTGGTAGATTATTCAACATCATTTACTGATGAATATGCAAAGTGAGATATGAAAACAAAATTAAATATTCCTAAGGCTATGACTATTGCAGGATCTGATTCTGGTGCTGGAGCTGGTGTTCAAGCAGATTTGAAAACATTTGCAGCACATGGTGTTTATGGAACATCGGTTTTGACAGCTATTACTGCTCAAAATACTTTAGGAGTACAAGGGATTGTGGAATTACCAGTATCAATCATAGAAGGTCAATTTAATTCGATAATGAATGATATTAACACTGATGTGATCAAGATCGGAATGTTGTCTTCGGTTGAAATTATTGAATGTGTAGATCATTGTTTGTCTGATTTTCCTGATCAAAAACTAGTGCTAGATCCTGTAATGGTTGCAAAAGGTGGAGACACTCTCTTACAGAATGAGGCTATAAATTCTTTGATTGGTTTATTAATTCCTAGAAGTTTTGTAATTACGCCAAATGCTCCTGAAGCTAGTCAGCTTACTAATATAGATGTCATAGATATTGATTCAGCGAAAAAAGCAGCCTTGAAATTGTATGACATGGGAGCTTCGAATGTTGTCGTTAAGGGTGGTCATTTAAATCAAGACAATTCTTCAGATGTTTTTTTTGATGGTAATGATTTTTATGTTTTTAGTATTAAACGTGTAGAGACTCTTAACACTCACGGAACAGGATGCACTTTTGCATCTGCAATAGCTTCAGGTATTGCACATCAAAAGTCTTTGTATGAATCTGTAAAAGATGCAAAAAACTATGTATTTAATGCCATATCAAATAATTTTCAAATAGGTAATGGGCATGGGCCTTTAAGTCATTTTTACAAATTTTGGAATTTTGACTAACATACTAAATCATAACTTTAAGGGTATTTAACTTGGATACTAATGATGACCATTCCCTAGATTACCGTAAAGGTAGGAATCAATTAGCTGCTGCAGTAATTTTCGGTCATGCAATTAAACACATTTATTTGTCGGCTACTCCAATTCTTTTAGCGAAATTAAAATTAGAAGTTGGTTTAAGCGGTAAGCTATATGGTGTGATTACTGGTGCAAATCGTGCAACAAATGGCGGGACCACTATGGTTGCTGGATATCTAGGTGAGAGGTTTGCAAATAAATCAGGTCTCATGTTGTTTATTTCCTTATCTTTAATGGGTATTTCGTATTTTCTATTAGGGATTGCTCCAAGTTTTTGGTGGATTTTAGGTGCCATGTTATTAGTAGGAATTGGACCTTCTTTGTATCACCCTCCAGCGATAGCGTCTTTATCTAGAAAATTTCCAGATAAAAGAGGATTTGCCATTTCTTTACATGGTACAGGAGGATCAGTTGGTCAAATGTTAGGCCCTTTGATAGTTGGACTTTTGACTACAGAAACCTTTAAGGTGGGAACATTAATTACTGTTACGTACTTATTTGCATTTACATGGAGAGAAGTTTTTAGAATAGGAATTATTCCTGCGTTTGTTAGTGCCATTATTGTTTATTTAATGATGAGAGATATTCCTAGTAATCAAACAAATACTGATTCTTTAAAAAAATATTTTCATGATTTAGTTTTGTTGTTAAAAAATAAATCTATGTTAGGTTTGATTTTTGTAACTGGCTTTAGAGCTATGGGTCAAGAGGCTATAGCTGTTTTTCTTCCTGTTTATTTATTGTCTGCAATAGAAGATGGTGGTTTAGGTAAAGATGAGTTGACGGTTGGATTATATTTAGCAGGTTCTCAAGTTGCAGGCATTGCTGCACAACCATTAATGGGCTGGATATCCGATGTATATGGTAGAAAAATTGTTTTAATTCCTGCTATGACATTTTTATCATTATTATATTTTTCATTATACTTTTCCGTTGATGGAATTCCTTTGATTATTAATGTTTTAATTATGGGCTGTTTTCTTTATTCTCTGCATACAATATTTATTGCAGCAGCTATGGATACAGTAGACGGTAAAGCTCAATCAACTGTAGTTTCGTTGATTTATGCCGCAACAATTATTGGTTTTATATCTCCCTTTATTGCAGGAGCGTTATCAGACTATATAGGGCAACCAAATGGTTTAAAAATGCCTTTTATATATAGCGGGATTGTAGCAATGATTTCTACGATAATCTTAATTTTTGTGAAATTACCAAAAAGGGTTAACCAATAATTTATCTTATTACGTATGGTTTAGTTTGAATTTCAGTGGTTACTTCTGGGCCATCTGAATAATAAAAGACATCTATTTCAGATCTAACTCCAAATTCATTAGGTAAATAAACACCCGGTTCAACTGTTACAGCAATTTGAGGAACAAAAGATCTTGTATCATGAGTTTCCCACCCATCTAAATTTACCGCATTGCTATGAACTTCTCTTCCTAGGCTATGACCTAATCTATGGCTGAAATATTCTCCATATCCACATGAGCTGATGTAATCTCTGGCAATTTTATCTAATTCCCATCCTTGCAAAATTTCTCCATTAGAGTGAGATTTCTTCATCATTTCTACTGCTTGATCTCTTCCTCCAATGACTGCATTAAAAACAGATTGATTTTTTGGGGGGATCTTGTCGCCAACATATGCTGTCCAAGTAATATCAGCATACATTCCTTGGGACTCTTCCAAGCAACCCCAAAGGTCTATTAAAACCCAATCACCTTCATAAATTTTATTTGAAGATTCTTTAGTTGGTTCAAAATGAGGGTCTGCAGAATGATAATTTGCAGCAACAACCGGTCCATCTGGTGAATATAAACTATTGCTTTTGAACATATCTCTTATATATTCAGCTATTTCAAATTCAGTAGGATTTGAATTGATATTTGATCCTATAAAATCAAATGCAGATTTAACTGTTGTGGTTAGTATTTCAGCAGCTTTTAGATGAGAGTTTAGGTCTTTTTCATCCCATCTTTGAGTTGAAAATTGAACTATATCAGCAGAAGAAATTACTTCTACGCCCAAGCTTTTAATTAACTCTATAGTTCCTGCATCAACTTTTGAAATCCGCGGAAGAGAAACTAATGGAGAATATTCCATAGCAATCTTTTTAGAGTTTTTCAGAATTTTTTTGAGTATATCGATCATTTCGTGTCGGCTCACCCAAAAATTAGTATGAAATTCTAGATGTTCAAACCTGTTTTGGTCTACATAACTAGAAATTATTTCAGGTGAACCTTGTTGAGGGATCCAAAACCAACACGGCCTAGTTACATGAGATATATGTCCAATTGTGTCCCAAAGAATTGGGTTCATTCCACGATAGTCGTATAGAAGCCATCCATCAATTTTTTGATCTTTCATCATAGTTTGAGCTTCTTCAATAGTTTTATTAATAGTTGAATTGATCATCGTATTTTTTGAAAAAATTTATTGATTTGATTAAGAAATTTTTTCTTGTTCTCCTAAATTATTTTTTGTTTGTGTTATTTTCAATATTTAATATACGTTAATACTAAGAGCTTAGAATCTTTTTAAATTGAGAGATATCATTTAGATCTATATCAATTTGTTCAGATTTTTCTTGTAATAGTTTTATTGATAATTTATTTGCTTCTAACTCATCGTGACCAATAAAAACCGCACATTTTGAATTGATATTATTTGCAAATCTCATTTGAGCTTTAATTGATTTTCTTGGTGCGATAATTGTTCTAATTTTATGATTTCTTAGATTGTTTGCTATTTGAGTCGATTGGATCCTAAGATCATCATTTGTAACAATTAGTACTGCATCGACATAATTTTTTTCTATATCAATATTTTTTTTCAGCTCGTTTACAGCTCTTTCTATCCCCATAGCAAAACCAACAGCAGGTGTATCTTGTCCACCTAAAATTTTAATTAATGGATCGTATCTTCCACCTCCAAGTAAAACTCCTTGCGGTCCTAAAGAGTCACTGGTGTACTCAAAAACTGTCTTATTGTAATAATCGAGACCCCTAACTAATCTGTGATTGATTTTATACTGGAATTCTTTATCTATTGAACTTAATTGATCTAAATGTAATATTAGATTTTCGTGATGAATCGAGCTTTCAGTAGATATGAAATCTAAAGTTTTAGGGGCATCTTCAGAAATTTTTATTGTGATATCTTCTTTTGAATCAAGGATTCTAAGTGGTGATCTTTCAAATCTAAGTTGATCCACTCGAGGTAAATCATTTAAATACTTACTGTAATATTTTTTTAATTCTTCAGAATATAAGTATCTATCTTGACTATCTCCTAATGAATTGACATTCAGAACTACATTGCTAAAGTCGAGTATTTTTAATACGTCCCAAGCAATTTTTATTACTTCGTAATCAACGTCTGGTGAAGCTTCTCCGATACATTCAATTCCAAATTGATGAAATTGCCTATATCTTCCTGATTGAGGCCTTTCATATCTAAACATGGGTCCATAATAAAAAAGTCTTGATGGTAAAGTTGTATTGTGTAGTCCATTTTCTATAAATGCCCTGCAAACACCTGCTGTATTTTCAGGTCTGAGGCTAATATTTTCTCCACCTTTATCATCAAAGGAATACATTTCTTTTTCGACAATATCCGTATTTTCCCCAACTGTTCTTTGAAATAAGCCAGACTCCTCGAATACTGGTGTCTCAATGTATCTATAACCAAATAGTCTTGCTGTTTCAAAGCAAGCTTGTTGAACCTTATTCCAGATTTCTTCTTCATCCGGAAGAATATCGAATGTTCCTCGTGGTGCTTGAAATGGCATTTGTTTCTCCAAATTAATCACGCTTTATTCAAATATTGTATACAACAATGTTTGAATTTCTCTCTTAAGCTATAATCATAAGACAATACGATAAATATGTGTGGGATTTATGGTAAAACAAAAAGATTACACAATAGATTCAGATTTATATTCAAAAATTGAAATTTATCTGAAAAATAAAGATATTAAGTTTATCGAAAAAGCTTACAACTTTGCTCGAGAAGCTCATGACGGTCAATTGAGGCTTTCAGGAGAGGATTTTTTTGAGCATCCAAAACAGACAGCAATTTTTTTAGCTGATCTTAAGTTAGATTCAAGTACTATCGCAGCAGCATTACTTCATGATGTTGTAGAAGATTGTGATTGTGACTCTCAGGATATTGAAAGAATTTTTGGACTTGATGTGAGTAGGTTGGTTGATGGTGTTACGAAATTATCTCGCAATGATGTAATTGGTGATAGTGAATTTTCGCCTACTACTAAGTTTTATGATGAAGATATTCCTGAAGATATTGCTCAAGCAGAAACTTTAAGAAAAATGTTGATGGCTATGGCAGATGACGTGAGGGTAGTGCTAATCAAATTAGCAGATCGTCTTCATAATATGCGAACTATTTCTTTTTTGCCTTTAAATAGAAGATTAGCTATGTCCCGAGAAACAATCGAAATTTATGCACCTTTGGCTCATAGATTAGGGATTTGGGAAATCAAGTGGTTATTAGAAGATTTATCTTTTCAACAACTAAATCCTCAAGAATATAAAAATATTTCTAAAAGATTGAATTCTAAAAGACAAGTAAGAGAAGATTATGTAAAAAATATAGTTAGCCAAATTGAAAATGAATTATTGTCTCAAGAAATACGGGCTAATGTTTATGGAAGACCTAAGCATATTTTTAGCATACATAAAAAAATTCAAAAATATGCAAACATTAATAGAGAAGTAAGTGAGATACATGATTTGTTTGCGGTAAGAATTATTGTTGATGAGGTTAAGGATTGTTATGCAGCTCTTGGTGTGATCCACACCAAATATCACCCCTTACCCAATCAGTTTGACGATTACATAGCTAATCCCAAAGATAATTTATATCAATCTTTACATACAGCTGTTTTAGGAGAAAATTCCTTACCTGTAGAGGTTCAAATACGTACCAAAGAAATGCATCAGGTTGCAGAGTATGGTGTAGCCGCTCATTGGTTGTATAAAGAAGGTGTAGAGACAGACACTGCATTTGAAGAAAAAATGACTTGGTTACGCAAGTTACTTGACTGGCAGAGAGATGCTAGTGGGCCTGTAGATTTCGTCGAATCATTTAAAACAGATATTTTTCAGAACCAAGTTTTTGTGTATACCCCTAATGAAGATGTGATTGAATTACCAATTGGAGCTACCTCTTTAGATTTTGCTTACAGGATTCATACTGATGTTGGTCATGGATGTGTTGGAGCAAAAGTGAACGGCAAACTCGTATCTTTAAATCATGAGTTGAATAATGGAGATACTGTACAAATTATGACTAGTAAAACAGTGAAAGGTCCAAGTCACGACTGGATTAATCCAAGTTTTGGATATGTAAAAACAGCATCTGCTAGAGCAAAAATCAGACACTGGTTTAATCGGCAAGAGAGGCAAACTAATATTGTTAGAGGAAAAGAATTGTTCCAAAAATTGGGTAGATTAGATCTTGATGTTGAAGAAAAAAATGTTGCAGAAAGATTGCATTATAAAAATATTGAAGATTTGTTTGTAGCTTTAGGTGATGGTTCATTAACTACCGAGAAAATTTTGAATAGATTGACACTTAATGAACATAAGCCTACAAAATCAAATATAGTGGAAACTTCTAGAACGGGACCAGCGTCAGGAATTCAAGTTTTGGGAGTTGGGGATCTATATACCAGTATTGCTAGATGTTGTAATCCGATAATGGGAGATCTGATTGTAGGATTTATTACTAGGGGAAGAGGTGTTTCAGTACACCGTCAGAATTGTCCGAATATTCTTGCAGAGGATGAATCAGAACGATTGGTTTCTGTTACCTGGGGTGAAACCAAAACCCTTAATCCTGTACGAATTCAATTAAAATGTGAAGATCGAGTGGGGTTGCTGGGTGATGTAACATCGGTTATTTCTAATGAGAAAATTAATATTGCCAATATTAATACAGAAGAGTACGATGATATGGTTTTTATTTCTTTGACTGTTTATACAAGTGGGATAGAGCAGCTAGATAGGCTCTATACTAAACTAGAAGCAGTAAGTGGTGTTTTGGGTGTAATCCGTCTAAGGGGTATAGCAAGTAAGAAAGTATAGGAGATTTATATACTGTGCCAAGTGCAAAAGCCCATAGGGTTAGTTTGAGAAAAAGAGAAAACAAATTGCCTTTAAAATCAAAGGCTAGAAATCAAATTACCAAAATTAGAAAACTTTTGAGTGATGGAGACATTGATCAGGCTCAAGAAACAGCTAGTCAAGTTTATTCCTCATTGGATAGAGCTGCTCAAAGAGGAGCAATTCATCCTAAAAATGCTGCTCGAAGAAAATCTAGGATTATGAAAGCCATTCAAGATGTCGTTTCTTCATCAGGGGAGTAAATTTTGCTAAGAATCAGATTGAAAAGAACAGGTTCGAGAAACCAACCTAGTTACAGGATTGTAGTAGCCGATCAACGAAAACCACGAGATGGTGCTTTTGTGGATCACTTAGGTCATTATAATCCAAGAATGGATCCTCCAGAGGTGGTCATTGATTCTGAAAAAGCTAGAGAATGGATGCGTTTAGGCGCTCAACCTACGGATGCTGTTCGTAGAATGATTGAGAAAGCTGAAGTTTCTTCAGAAATTGAAGCTGAATCAGCATCTGATTCTGAATAATATACGAAGGTAATTATGACAGATATGAAAGCCTTGATTGAGTATATAGCTCGGTCTTTAGTTTCCCATCCAGACGATGTAGTCGTTGAATGTGATGACTCATCAGAAAAATTATTGTTTACATTACAGGTTAATCCTGAAGATAAAGGAAGAATCATAGGTAGAAAAGGTGTGGTTGCACAATCAATTCGTTCTCTTTTGAGGGTTGCTGCAGTTAAAGAAGGGGTCCACGCAGTTTTAGAAATTCAATAGTTTCAAGAGTATTAAGTGTCTCTAAATAATGTTCCAGATGACCATATTTTAGTTGGGATTGTCAGTGGAGTTAGAGGTTTAAAGGGTGAATTAAAAATTCGTTCTTTCTCTGATGTTAATGACCGATTTAATGTTGGAAATTCAATATATATAAATGGTCAAAATTACCAAATTGTTTATAATTCAAATTCATCTAAAGGAATTACTGTTAGGCTTGATGGTATAAATAATCGTGAAATTGCTGCAAGCTTAATTGGTAAAAATCTAACTATTAAACACTTAGACTTTAAATTAGATTCCGGAATGTATTTTCACCATCAATTAATTGGCATTCATGTTTACGATATCCATGAAAATTTTTTAGGTGAAATTGTAGAAATTATTGAAACTGGCTCAAATGATGTATACGTAATTTATTTACAAAATCTTACTGACATACTAATTCCTGCATTATCTGAGTACATCAAAAGCGTAGATCTATTAAAAAACAGAATGATAATTGATCTGAATGACAGCTTAAATACACGGATGTAATATTTTGATTAGATTTTGATTATCATAATCGTTGACAGTGAATCTACTCAAGACTATAATTTTTCCTTGTCGCCCCTAAAAATGGGGCTTATTTTTTCTGTGTAAAAATTTATTTAAGGAACAATATGCCTACAGTAAATCAGTTAATTAGAAAGAAAAGAAAAAAGAAATTCAGGAAGAATACTGCTCCTGCTTTAGATTTGTCTTGGAATACTTTAAAAAACAAAGGTACTAGAGGTGCAGGTTCTCCGCATAAACGAGGAGTTTGTGTGCAGGTACGTACCCAAACCCCAAAGAAACCTAACTCAGCCTTAAGAAAAGTTGCTAGAGTCAGGCTAACAAATGGTATGGAAGTAACGGCATATATTCCAGGTGAAGGACATAATTTACAGGAACACTCTGCAGTTTTGATCAGAGGTGGAAGAGTAAGAGACCTTCCTGGTGTTAGGTATCACGTAGTCAGAGGTGTTTTGGATACCGCTGGTGTTCAAGATAGAAAGCGTGGTAGGAGTAAATATGGGACTAGGAACGAATAGGTATGGCTAGAAGAAGAAGAGCTGAGGTAAGAAAAATATTACCAGACCCACTTCATAATAGTGTGGATTTAGCTAAGTTTATTAATAATGTAATGCTAGATGGTAAAAAAACTACTGCTCAAAGAATAGTTTACGATGCTTTAGAAAGAGCTGAAAAAGAGAGTGGAAGATCTGGGTTTGAAGTTTTTGAGCAAGCTATTAAGAATGCAACCCCTATGATTGAAGTTAGATCTAGAAGAGTTGGTGGAGCTAATTATCAAGTTCCTACCGAAGTAAGACCTGAACGACGCTTAGCTCTAGCGATGAGATGGATAGTCAATGGTGCTAGAGCTCGCACTGGTCGAGGAATGCCCGAAAAATTATCTGCAGAATTGCTTGATGCTTCAAGAAATCAAGGAGCTGCAGTGAGGCGAAAAGAAGAAGTATTTAGGATGGCAGAAGCAAATAGAGCTTTTGCTCATTATCGTTGGTAGATAAAAAGATACAGGGAAAATAAGTAATGCCTAAGACATCATTAAAACAAACAAGAAACATTGGTTTTATTGCTCACATTGACGCTGGTAAAACTACTGTGTCTGAGAGGGTTTTATATTTTTCTGGAAGAATCCATAAATTGGGTAGTGTTGATGATGGTAATACTGCTACAGACTGGATGGAACAAGAAAAAGAAAGAGGGATTACCATAGTTTCCGCTGCTACAGCTACCTCTTGGAAAGAGTGGGATTTAAACATTATTGATACTCCGGGGCACGTTGACTTTACTGCTGAAGTTGAAAGAAGTTTACGCGTACTTGACGGAGGAGTAGTAGTTTTTGATTCTGTTGCAGGAGTTCAACCTCAATCTGAGACTGTATGGAGGCAAGCAGATAAATATGGTGTGCCAAGAATTTGTTTTATCAATAAGATGGACAAAGTTGGTGGTGACTATTACAAAGCTATAAGTACTATCATTGATAGACTTAAAGCTAATCCTATACCCATCCAAATTCCTATGGGTAGTGAAGATCAGTTTTATGGGGTAATTGATTTGGTGGAAGGGATATCATTCACCTTTGACGCTGAAGGTAACATGACAGAAGGTGGTGTACCTGATGAATTTTCTGAAGAATTTGAATTACGTCGAAGTGAAATGATTGAAAAATTTGCTGAACAAGATGATGAAATTTTAGAAAAATTTTTGAACGAAGAAGAAATTTCGATAGATGAATTAAAAAAATCTATTAGAACTTCTACAATCGCTAATAAGGTTGTTCCGGTGTTGTGTGGTACTGCTTTAAAAAATAAATGTGTTCAACCACTGTTAGATGCTATAGGTGCTTATTTACCATCACCTCTTGATGTTCCTGCAGTTGAAGGGACTAAACCAGGATCTGATGATTCTTTGTTGAGATCTGCTAGTAACGAAGAGCCTTTTTCAGCACTTGCTTTTAAAACTGTGACTGATCCGTATATTGGTAGGTTAGTTTATTTCCGTGTTTATTCAGGGTCTGCTAAGTCAGGTTCTAGTGTTTTGAATACAGTAACTGGGGACAGGGAAAGGTTAGGAAGAATCGTAAAAATGCATGCCGATCAACGTGAAGATGTTGAAGAAGTGTTTGCTGGAGAAATTGCAGCGGCAATAGGATTAAAAGATACTTCTACTGGTGAAACAATTTGTTCAATAGATGATCCCATTTTGCTTGAAAAAATAGAATTTCCTGATCCTGTTGTTTCTGTTTCTGTTGAGCCTAAATCTCGAGTTGATCAAGATAAGTTAGGTGAAGCACTTTCTAAATTGTCTGATGAAGATCCTACTTTCACTATTAAGTATGATGAAGAAACTGGACAAACTGTTATGTCAGGTATGGGTGAATTACATTTAGAAATTTTAGTAGATCGTATGAAGCGAGAATTTCAGGTTGAAGCTAATGTTGGCAAACCGAGAGTGGCTTTTAGAGAGACAATTAGAAAGAATACTGAGGCTGAAGGGAAATTTGTACGTCAGTCAGGTGGGCATGGTCAGTATGGTCATGTAATCATAGAGATGGAACCTTTAGAAAAGGGTTCAGGTGTTATGTTTGATAACCAAATTAAAGGCGGTGCTATTCCCACAGAATTTATTTCTTCTGTTGAAGATGGTGTCAGAAAATCCCTAACTACAGGCCCTAAATCAGGTTTTCCTGTAATAGACCTATTGGTGCGCTTAGTGGATGGAAGTTATCATGATGTTGATTCTTCTAAGGTTTCGTTTGAAATTGCAGGATCTATGGCTGCGAAAAACGGTGTAAATAAAGCTGGTCCGTATGTTTTGGAACCGGTTATGAATTTAGAAGTTGTTACTCCTGAAGACTATTTGGGAGATATTATTGGAGATCTTGGACGTCGCAGAGCCATTATGAGTGGTGTTGATGCTCAAGGTGATACTCAGGTAGTTAAAGCTACATTGCCTTTAGCTGAAAGTTTTGGTTATGCAGACGATCTTAGATCTTTAACTCAAGGCAGAGCAGGATATTCAATGGAGTTTGGAGAATATTTAGAAGCTCCAGATTCAGTTGTTGAGTCTCAATCAGTTTAAATAAAGAGAAAAAAATGGTTCAAAACGCACAAAAAATAAGAGTAATATTGAAAGCATTTGATCATAGAATACTTGATCAATCTGCTGGACAAATTGTCCAGACAGCAGAACGTACTGGAGCTAGGGTAGCTGGTCCTGTGCCACTTCCTACTGCTATTAAAAGATTTTGTGTTTTGAGAGCTCCACATATTGATAAAGATTCACGAGAGCATTTTGAAATTAGGACTCATAATCGTTTGATAGACATTCATAGTCCTACTTCTAAAACTATAGATTCGCTTACAAATTTAGATATGCCAGCTGGCGTTGATATTTCAATAAAGTTATAAGGGTTTAATTGTGTCAGTAAAGGGATTAATAGGAAAAGTAATTGGAGGTACTCAGTACTTCTACGAAGATGGAACTGCCGATGCAGTTACTGCTATTGAAGTTGGTCCGTGTGTTGTTACTCAAATTAAAAATGACGAGACCGATGGCTATCAAAGTGTTCAATTAGGCTATGAATCAATCAAAAAAGTTAATAAACCGTCTCTTGGCCATCTAAGCAAATCAGGGGATTCACTTTTTAGATATTTAAGAGAATTTAAGGCAGATGATTACTCTGATATTTCTTTGGGTGATCAATTTGACGTCAGTATTTTTGAGGAGGGTGAGAAAGTCAATGTCACAGGAACATCCAAGGGTAAGGGATTTCAAGGTGGCGTTAAAAGATATAATTTTAGAGGAGGCCCGAAAACTCATGGACAGTCGGACAGGCATAGAGCCCCTGGTTCTATTGGTGCAGGTTCTACTCCTGGAAGAGTTATTAAAGGTATGAGGATGGCAGGCCGAATGGGCGGTGATCAAGTCACCGTTAAAAACCTTAAAGTTGTAAATGTAGACGTGGAAAATAATAGATTATTAGTCAAAGGTTCTGTTCCTGGTAGATATGAATCTTTAATTTTGATTAAAAAAAGTTCGTAGGTAGAAATGAAATTACAAGTTACAGATATAAAAGGCGCAAGCTCCGGAGACATTGAGGTACGTGAAGATGTTTTTAGTGTTCCTGCTAAAACTGCTTTAGTTCACCAAGTGGTCGTAGGTTATTTGGCTAATAAAAGACAAGGAACAGTCAAGACCAAAACTCGCTCTGAAGTATCTGGTGGTGGAGCTAAACCTCGTCCTCAAAAAGGATCAGGAAGGTCTAGGCAAGGTTCTACTCGTTCACCTGTTTGGGTAGGTGGAGGAAGAGCATTTGGCCCTACTCCTAGAAGTTTTAGGAAAAATACTCCAAAGAAAATGAAACGTTTGGCAATGCTGTCTGTTTTATCTGATAAAACTCGCCAAGGTAATCTATTGCTTGTAAATAATTTTGATATTGAGAATGCTAAAACTAAGTCAGTAGTTAAATTGCTTGGTGCACTTTCTGTGAACGAGTCTTCTTTGTTAGTTACTGATGGTGTTAATTCTGATTTGGTTAGATCGGCTCAAAATATCGATTCTGTTAAAACATTGCCTGTACAACTATTAAATGCTTTAGACCTTATAAATAAAAAATGGGTCGTAATGAGTATCGATGCCGTACGTAAAGTTGAAGAGATATGGGGCGGTGTTTATAAGGGAGAAAATTCATTTTCTAGTACTGAGGCTTTAGATGAAATTTCTGATACAGATTCATTAAATAATGATGAGGTTTCTGAAATGGATCAAATTAGATTTGCTGTAGAGGAGATTATTTCTAATGAGTAGAGGCCATAAATTTTCTATTTTAAGAAAACCTCTTGTTACAGAGAAATCTACTTTGTTACAAGAACAAAACAGATATTCATTTGAGGTTGCACCTCAAGCTACAAAGTTGGAAATTAAACAAGCTGTTCAGGATGCTTTTAATGTGAAGGTAACTAAAGTGAATACCATGACGGTTCAGGGCAAAAGAAAACGATTTGGCCCTAAATTCACTCAAAAGAAAACTTGGAAAAAAGCTATAGTTACCGTTTCACAAGGTGATTCAATCACTATTTTTGAGGGAGTGTAGTATGCCATTAAAAAGTAGAAAACCTATTACTCCCGGACAAAGAGGTTTAATTTTACAAACTACTGATGATATTACTTCTAGTAAACCCAAAAAATCTCTCCTAAAACCAATTAAAAAAACTGGTGGTCGTAACTCTCAAGGTAAAGTGACAGTTCGTCATAGAGGTGGTGGTCACAAGCGACGGTTTCGTGTAATTGATTTTAAAAGAGATAATTTTGGTGTTCCTGGAACAGTTCATAGCATTGAATATGATCCTAATAGATCATCAAGAATTGCTTTAATTAAGTTTGCTGATGGAGATTGGAGATACATTTTAGCTCCAAATCAATTAAGAGTTGATGATACAGTAATGTCTGGCGAGGGAGCTGATTTCAGGCCAGGAAATGCATTGCCATTAGAAAAAATACCATCCGGGACAATTGTTCATAACATTGAATTACAGGTAGGACGTGGTGGTCAAATTGTACGGAGCGCTGGAGCATCAGCTCAAGTATTAGCAAGAGAAGGTAAGTACACGTTATTGCGATTACCTTCAGGTGAAATGCGAAATGTTTTAAGTACATGTATGGCGACTATTGGTCAACTTAGTGCTGTTGACACCAAAAATGTGAAATTAGGAAAAGCTGGTAGAAAAAGACATTTAGGTAGACGCCCTGAAGTTAGGGGGGTAGCTATGGCTCCTAATGCTCATCCACATGGTGGCGGTGAAGGTAGATCTCCAATTGGAATGCCTGGTCCCAAAACTCCTTGGGGTAAACCTGCTTTGGGATTGAGAACTAGAAAGAAAAATAAACCATCTAACAAATTTATTGTTAGAAGAAGATATAACAAGTAGAGGAAATAAATGTCTAGATCAATTAAAAAAGGTCCATACGTTCATCCTAAATTGGCTAAAAAAGTAGAAAGAGTAGTCAATTCTAATAGTAGAGAAGTTATAAAGACTTGGGCACGAGCATCGATGATTATGCCCGATATGATTGGTCTAACTATAGCAGTTCATGATGGTCGTAGACATGTTCCGGTATTTATTTCCGAAAACATGGTTGGTCATAAATTAGGGGAGTTTGCTCCTACTAGAACTTTTAGAGGTCATTCATCTAAATCTGAAAGAATTTCTAGAGTTGGATAAAAGGTACAAAAATGAGCATTAGAGCCCAAAGTAAAAATACAGGTATTTCAGTAAAAAAATTAAAACCTATTGTTAATTTGGTTCGTGGCATGAATGTAAATGAAGCATTAGTGCAATTGCAATTTATGCAATCACCTGCTGCTGAAACTGTAGCAAAAACTGTTAAGTCTGCAGTTTCTAATGCTGAAAATGAATTAATGGCTCGATCGGAAGATTTAATTGTTTCTGAGATTTTTGCAAATGAAGCTCCTAGACTTAAACGATATAGAGCTGAGGCAAGGGGAAGAGCCGGTAGGATTCAAAAAAGAAGTAGCCATATTACTGTAGTAGTTGCAGAGGAGAGTATTTAGTGGGACAGAAAATTCATCCAAACGGATTTCGGGTTGGGATTACTAGAGATTGGCATGCTACTTGGTTTGCAGATAAAAAAGAAGAGTATGCTTCTTTAGTTAAAGAAGATATTAACATTCGTAATGTAATTAGTTCTTTGTATCAAGATGCTGCGATTTCAAAAGTTGATGTTCAAAGAGATTCAGAAGAAGTTTCTGTAACTATTCACACTGCTCGTCCTGGTATTGTTATAGGTCGAGGAGGTCAAAGAGTAGATGAATTAAGAAAAACTTTAGAAACTTTAACCGGAAATAGAAGAGCTAAATTGAATGTAAAAGAGATAAGAGACTCTGAGCTAGATGCATATTTGGTTGCCCGTAATGTTGCTGATCAACTTGAAAGAAGAATTGCTTTTAGAAGAGCAATGAGACAGGCTATTACTAGAACTATGCAGTCAGGAGCCGAAGGGATAAAAATTTTATGTTCGGGTCGTTTAGCGGGTGCTGATATTGCTCGAGCTGAAAAAGCTATGGAAGGACGAGTTCCTCTTCATACTTTACGTGCTGATATTGATTATGGATTAGCTGAAGCTCAGACTGAATTCGGTGTAATTGGGGTCAAAGTATGGATTTGCCGAGGTGAAATATTAAATCCTACATTGGTTGGCGACACTGCTGTCGAATCAGATATTGTTTCTGATCCAGACCAACAAGATGATTTAGATGTACCAGCTATTCAAGTTGTGGTTACTGCACAAGATGATAAGCAGAATCAAAATATTAGTGTAGAAGAAACTGAAGATAAGGATACTGAATAAGTATGTTACAACCTAAGAGAACAAAATATCGAAGTCATCATCGTGGACGTAGAAAAGGTGTAGCTGTAGCAGGTAGTACATTAAACTTTGGAGAATATGGTTTAAAAGCTACTGAAGCTGCTTGGCTGACTTCTCGTCAAATAGAAGCAGCTCGTCGTGCTATGACAAGATATGCTAGAAGAGGTGGAAGGATGTGGATCCGAGTATTCCCTGATAAAAGTGTAACTGCTAGAGCTGCTGAAACACGGATGGGTAAAGGTAAAGGTGCCCCAGACCATTGGGTAGCAGTAGTTAGACCTGGAAAGGTTTTATTTGAAATGGCTGGTATTCCTGAGGAAACAGCCAAACATGCATTGACTTTAGCTGCTTCAAAAATGCCTATGGGTACTAGGATAGTATCTAAACCCGGAATAGGATCTTAAAAGGAAATTTTATGGCAGAAATAGACGAAATAAGAGCATTGAGTGATAGTGATTTGCAATCAAATTTGGATTCTATTCAAGAAGAATTGATGAATATGAGATTTAGAGTAGCAACTATGCAAATGACTAATGTTAATGAAATTAAATTAGCTAAGAAACGTATAGCAAAAATTAAAACAGTAATTAGAGAAAGAGAAATAGCAGAGAGTTATTAATGAGTCACGATAGGCGAAAAGTTAGAGTTGGAAAAGTGGTTAGTGTTTCGATGGATAAAACCATTGTGGTTTCTGTTGAATGGAGACAACCTCATAGAATATATAAGAAAAATGTTCGTAAATGGAGTCGATTTAAGGCACATGACGAAACAAATCAATGTTCGTTAGGTGATGAAGTAAGGATCATTGAAACAAGGCCATTGTCTAAAACTAAGAACTGGAAGGTTCAAGAAATTATTCAAAAGGGTGATTTGGCAGAAATTCAACCTGATGAGATTGATAATAATTCTACTAGTGAAAATGATTCAAATCAGTTAGAAGGTGTTTCATGATTCAACAATATACACGTTTAAAAGTAGCAGATAATTCTGGTGCCCGAGTATTAAGCTGTATTGGAGTTCCTGGAGGTTCAGGGAGGAAATATGCATGGTTAGGCGATGTGATTGTTGCTTCAGTAAAAGAAGCGGCTCCATCTGCGGCTGTTAAAAAAGGAGATGTTGTTAAAGCTGTTGTAGTACGAACTTCAAGGGCTCACAGAAGAAAGGACGGATCTCATATTAAATTTGATGAAAATGCTGCTGTTGTTATAAATGATGACAGAATGCCTAGAGGTACAAGAATTTTCGGTCCTGTAGCTAGAGAATTAAGAGATAAAGATTTTATGAGAATAGTCTCTCTTGCTCCTGAGGTGATTTAGTATGAAATTAAAAAAGAACGACACTGTAATGGTAATGAAAGGTCGTGATAGAGGTAAACAAGGTGTTGTTCAGGAATGTTTACCTGAAAAATCAAGTGTTATTGTTGAAGGTGTGAATTTAGTCAAAAAACATACAAAACCTCAAGGTATGAGAGCTGGAGGAATTATTGAAACAGAGTTGCCTATTAATGTTTCAAATTTAATGTTGGTATGTGTTCATTGTTCACAGCCAGTTAAAGTTAAATCTCATTTATTACCTGATGGTACTAGAGCGAGAATGTGTAAAAAACCTGATTGTTTGGAAGTAATTGAATGACAACTGAAATAGATGAAAATATAAATGTTCCTCGTCTTCTTTTGAAGTTACGTAACGAGGTAGCTCCTGAATTAAAAAAAGAATTTGGGTATCAAGGAATTATGGAAATCCCTAGAATTACAAAAGTAATTGTAAATATGGGTCTTGGTGAATCTTTGCAAAATTCCAAAGCAATAGAAAATGCTACTGCTGACCTTGCTTTAATTACAGGGCAGAAGCCCGTTACTACGAAAGCAAGAAAATCTATAGCGGGATTTAAGCTGCGAGAAGGCATGCCTATAGGAGCCAAAGTGACTCTTAGAGGCAAGAGAATGTATGAATTTTTAGATAGATTATTGAATGCAGCATTGCCTAGAATCAGAGACTTTCAAGGAATTGCTAGAGATTGTTTTGATGGTAGAGGCAATTGTTCTATAGGCATTCGTGAACATACTATATTTCCTGAAATTGACTACAACAATATCGACAAAATTAGAGGGTTACAAGTTGTCATTGTAACTAATGCTAATAGTGATCAAGAAGGGATGCGATTATTGGAATTGGCAGGAATGCCTTTTGTGAAACCTAATTAAGGATAAAAAATGGCTAAAAAATCATCAATTGCAAGAAACGAAAAAAGAATGAAACTAGTAGAAAAATACTCAGCTAAAAGAGAGGAACTTTTCGCTATTATTAATGATTCAAAGGCACCTATGGAAGAAAAAATAAAGGCACGTTCAGCTCTTTCAGCTCTTCCTAGAAATGCAAATCCTGTTAGAGTTCGCAATCGTTGTCAAGTTACAGGAAGACCTCATGGTTACATTAGGCATTTTGGGTTATCCAGAATTGCGTTTAGAGAAATGGCACACAGGGGACAATTACCTGGTGTTAAAAAAGCTAGTTGGTAAGGAAATAATATGTCAGTTTCAGACCCTATTGCAGATATGTTAACTAGAATCAGGAATGCTCTAATGGTAGGAAAAAATTCTGTTAATGTTCCTGTTTCAAAAATTAAACTTGATATTGCAAAAATTTTAGACGAAGAAGGCTTTGTCGACGGATTTGAGTTAAAAAACGATGGAACTCCTGATGCTTCAATAGATATTAATTTGCATTATTGGGGTAAAAATGATCCGGTTATAAATGGATTAAAAAGAGTTAGTAAGCCTGGTTTAAGGGTTTACGTGTCTAAAGATGAAATCCCTTATGTTTATGGTCAGAGAGGTTTGGCTGTGTTGTCCACTAATCAGGGAGTCATGACAGGAACTGATGCAAGAGGAAAAGGGGTTGGAGGAGAAGTGCTTTTTTATGTTTGGTAGGAGTATTAATAATGTCTAGGATTGGTAATCAAGTTATTCCAGTTCCGTCTGGAGTTGAAGTTTCTATTAAAGAACATTCCGTAACTGTAAAAGGGCCAAAAGGTACTTTGAGTAGGACTTTTCACGAAGATATGATTATTCAACAAGATGAAAACTTGTTGAAAGTTTCTCGTCCTTCAGATGAGAATCACCATAAAGCTTTTCACGGCTTAACTAGAAGCTTGTTGGCTAATATGGTTGAGGGAGTGAGTAACGGTTTTGAGAGAGAATTAGATTTGGTAGGTGTAGGGTATAGGGTTCAGCAGAAAGGCAAAGGTATCACACTTAATGTTATGTTAAGTCATTCAGTTGATATAGATCCTGATGAGGGAATTTCTTTAGAAGTAGATGGTAACAATAAGATTAAGGTTTCTGGAGTAGATAAACAGGCAGTAGGACAAATTGCTGCTCAAATTCGAAAAGTCAGGCCTCCTAATGTTTACACTGGAAAAGGTATCAGGTATTCAGATGAAGTTGTACGTCTTAAACCTGGTAAGAGTGCAAGGAGAGCTTAATATGTCAACTTTAAATTCTAAGGTACGCAGAGTTATACGTCATGGTCGTATAAGAAAAAAAGTGATAGGCACTACGCATCGTCCAAGATTAGCAATTTATAGAAGTTTAAATAATATTTATGCACAATTAATTGATGATTCTAAAGGGCACACTTTAGCTTCGGCTTCTACTTTAGACAAGGATATTCAAACTGATGGAAATGTTTCTGGGAAAATGGAAATTTCTAAGCGTGTAGGTCAATTGATTGCCCAAAGAGCTAAAAATGAAGGAATAACTCAAGTGGTTTTTGACCGTGGGGGTTATAAATATCATGGCAGAGTTAAGGCACTTGCAGATGCTGTACGTGAAGAAGGTCTAAAGTTTTAATACAAATTTAGTTAACAGGAATTTTGATGGTACAAGAAGATAATCGTAGATCCAATTCAGAAGAAAGTTCAGGGATATCTGAACGCACCGTAAGAATTAATAGGGTTTCAAAAGTTGTGAAAGGTGGTAGGCACTTAACTTTTAGTGCCACAGTTGTTGTTGGTGATGGTGAGGGGAAAGTTGGAATTGGTATGGGTAAAGCTGCGGCTGTTCCTGATGCAATTAAAAAAGGGTCAACTTATGCTCAGAAAAACATGGTTGAGATTCCCGTTAAAGGAGACACAATTGCTCATGATGTTGAGGCCAAGTTTGGTGGAACAATTGTAATGTTAAAACCTGCTCCTCCAGGTACTGGAGTAATTGCAGGTGAAGCCGTTCGTGCAGTTGTAGAATTAGCCGGTGTGAAGGATGTTGTTACTAAGGTTAGAAGAAGCACAAATCCAACTAATGTCGTAAAGGCTACTTTGAAAGGTCTTCAAATGCTAAAGGATCCAGATGAAGAAGTTGCTAGAAGAAAAGAGTTCGTTGATAAAAAGAAATATGAGTCTCGTACTCTTGAAGAAATTAGTGAGTAAGTGATGTCTACAATTAAAATTACATGGAAGAAAAGTACCATAGGTTATTCTCATAGACAGAGAAAAGTAATCGAAAGTCTTGGATTAAAAAGGCTAAATCATACAGTAGAACATGAAAAAACAGATTCCATTATGGGAATGGTTAATAAAGTAAAACATCTAGTGGATGTGACTGAATAAATTAAGAGAAGTGAAACATGCAACAACATTCGTTGAAATCTCCTCAAGGATCAAAAAAGAATAGAAAACGAGTAGGAAGAGGAGACTCAAGTGGTTCGGGTAGCTATTCTGGGAAAGGGATGAAAGGTCAAAAATCACGATCCGGTGGAGGTGTGCGGCCAGGATTTGAGGGTGGTCAATTACCGTTAATCAAAAAATTATCTGCGTTAAGAGGGTTCAATAATATTTTTCGTAGAGAATTTATTCCAATTAATTTGAACACAATTTCCAAATTGTATGAAAAAGATAATGAAATTTCTCCGGAAACTTTGGTTGAGAAAAATGTTTTAAAAGATACTAAATCTCCAATTAAAATTTTAGGTGATGGAGAAATTAATTTTTCTGTAAAAGTAACTGCACATAAGTTTTCTCGTTCAGCAAAAGATAAGATCATTGCTGCTGGCGGAACGATCCAGGAATTAGAATAGATGTTAAGGCAATCATCATCTAGAGGAGAAGAGTTGTCTAGGCCTCAATTGATTCAGGCTTTGATAGACTCAATGAAAGTTCCGGATTTACGTAACAAAATCCTATTCACTTTTGCTATGTTGCTGATATTTAGGTTTGTTGCTCACGTGCCGGTTCCCGGCGTTGATACACAAGCCTTATCTCAGGCTTTTAGACAGCAAGCTTTATTAGGTTTTTTGGATTTATTTAGTGGAGGTGCATTAGCAAATCTAAGTGTTGCTGCATTGGGAGTATATCCTTACATTACTTCATCGATTATTATGCAAATTCTTACCCCTGTTGTACCTATGTTAAAAGGTTTATCTCAAGAAGGTGATTACGGTAGACAAAAAATTAATCAATACACTCATTATTTGACTGTTCCTATTGCTTTTTTGCAAGGATTAGGTCAATTAACTTTGTTGAGATCGTCTGGTGTTTTGCCCGGTATTGATTTTGGACTTAATGTTCATACTTTAGCTATGATGCTTTCATTAGTTGCAGGAACAATGTTTTTAGTTTGGCTTGGACAATTGATTACCGAAAAAGGTTTAGGTAATGGGATTTCTTTAATTATATTTGGAGGAATAGTTGCTAGTTTTCCTCAGTTAGTTGGACAAGGCTTTTTGGAGAATGATTTTGTTTCTAGTTTGATGGTTTTGGGCGTTATTGGGTTTGCGATAATCTTTTTGATTGTATTCTTTAATGAAGCTGTTCGTAGAATTCCAGTTCAATATGGTCGAAGTGTATTTAGAGGCGGTAGAATGCAACGTCAAACTGGATCCTCTTTTTTACCTATTCGGGTTAATACTGCAGGAATGATTCCGTTAATTTTTGCGTTTTCAATTATAATTTTGCCAGCTACTATTGCTAGTTATTTTAGAGACCCTGTAGGTGAAGGGTTTGGCAACTCGATTGCTACATTTTTTGTAAATACTTTAAGTCCTACTAATTTACCTTATTGGATAGCCGTTTTCTTTTTGGTCGTGATGTTTACCTTCTTTTATACTATTGTTATTTATCAACAACAAAATCTTGCTGAGACTCTTCAAAAGAATGGTGGATTTGTTCCCGGTATTCGTCCTGGAACACCAACTCAAGAGTATTTAAATAAAGTAATTGTTAGGGTTACTTGGGGCGGAGCTATATTTTTAGGGTTTATAGCTGTTGTTCCATATTTCATTACTTTAGCTACAGATATTAGATCTTTAACTTTGAGCAGTACAAGCCTTTTGATAATGGTGGGTGTTGCTTTAGATACAATGCGTCAACTCGAGTCTCAGTTGTTAATGAGAAATTATGAAGGTTTCATTTAATGAGAATCCTTTTGATGGGAGCTCCTGGTTCAGGTAAAGGAACTCAAGCCGGTTTTATAGCAGATAAAGTAAATGTTTCAGCTGTTTCGTCTGGAGATCTTTTTCGGAAAAATCTTTCTGAAAAAACTGAATTGGGTGTTTTAGCAAAAACATTTATGGATAAAGGAGAATATGTTCCTGATGATGTAACCATTCGCATGGTAATGGATTGGGTTAATAATCCTTCAAATGGTTCAGGTTTTGTACTAGATGGTTTTCCTAGAACGTTGCCCCAAGCTGTAGCTTTAGACGAACAATTAGGTTCAGTAGATAAAGTGATATTTTTTGATGTTCCTACAGATGATTTAATAGAACGTTTATCTGGAAGATTGATTTGTAGAAAATGTCCCGCTTCTTACCATAAGCTATTTTATCCATCAAAAAAGGGTTTAATTTGCGATCAATGTCCAGGTGATCTTTATCAAAGAGATGATGATAAACCTGACGTTGTTACTAACAGGCTTAAAGTATATATGAAAGAAACTCAACCAGTTATTGAATATTACGACCAACAGAAAAAACTAATTCACATTGATGCTTCTAAAAGTGTCGATGAAGTTCAAAATAAATTGGAGGTTCAATTAAATGATTAGTCAGCCTTCGGGAATCACTATTAAATCATCTAGAGAATTGGATTTGATGAGACAGGCAGGTAAAATTCTTGCTGATACTAAAAAGGTTGTGAAAGAATCTATTATGCCGGGTGTTACTAGTATTGAATTAGATTCACTAGCAGAAGAGATGATTAGAAAAGCAGGAGCTATTCCTTCTTTTAAGGGATATCAACCCTCTCCTACAATGTCACCGTTTCCTGCCACTATATGTTTTTCTTTTAACGAAGAAATTGTTCATGGAATTCCTGGTAAAAGAAAAATTAAAGATGGAGATATAGTAAGTCTTGATTTTGGTGCAATTGTAGAAGGCTTTCATGGAGATACTGCTTTCACTGTTGGAGTAGGAACAATTTCTCCTGTTGCTGAAAAACTAATGTTAGCTACTAAAACTGCCTTAGATGAAGGAATCAAACATGCTACAGTTGGTGCTAGATTGTCTGATATTTCACATGCTGTACAAGTTTCTTCGGATAAATCAGGTTTTTCTATAGTAAGAGAATATGTGGGACATGGTATTGGAAGTTCTTTGCATGAAGAGCCTCAAGTTCCTAATTATGGAGCACCAGGAAAAGGTCCTCTTTTACGATCAGGAATGGTTTTGGCTATAGAGCCTATGCTCAATGTAGGTACTTGGAAAACTAAAATTGCTGAGGATGGATGGACAATAGTTACTGAAGATGGAGAATTGTCTGCTCATTTTGAGCATACAGTTGCTATTACTGAAAATGGTCCCGAAGTATTAACTTAAATATAGGAAGAAATTAAATATCGTTGTATACTATATCTTCCGTCGCTTTTATGTTGACAAAAAAACAAAATAGGATTTATGACAAAAAAAGAAAAAGAATCAATAGAAGTTGAAGGAACAGTTGTTGAAGCACTGCCTAATGCATCGTTTAGAGTAGAACTAGCAAATGGTCATGAGGTATTGGCATACATCTCAGGAAAATTGAGAGTCAACTATATTAGAGTTCTTCCTGGTGATAGGGTCTTGGTGGATTTATCTCCATATGATCTAACTAGAGGCAGGATCACATATCGATTTAGATAGGGTTTTGGAGATTAATATTAATGAAAGTCAGATCTTCGGTAAAAAAAATATGTCCGAAATGTAGAATAATTCGACGAAAGAGTCGAGTAATGGTTATTTGTGAAAATAAACGTTGCAAACAAAGGCAGGGATAATTATGGCAATCGTCTCGGGTGTAAATATACCTGATAATAAAAGAGTAGAAACAGCTTTGACTTATGTATATGGAATTGGATCCACTCAAGCTTTGGACATAGTTGAAAAAGCTGGAGTATTAGACAATCCAAGAGTTAAAGATTTATCTGACGATGCCTTGAATCGTATTAGAGATGTTATTGATAGAGAAAAAATAGTTGAAGGTGATTTAAGGCGAGAAGTAAATTCTAACATTCGTAGGTTAATAGATATTGGATGTTATCGTGGCACTAGGCATAGAAGGGCTTTACCTCTAAGAGGACAAAGAACTAAAACTAATGCTAGAACAAAAAGAGGACGCAGAGTTGCTGTGTCAAGAAAGAGTTCTTAAAGGAAACTAAATGGCAAGACAAAGAACAAGAAAAAAGGATCGTGTGCAAGTTCCTAACGGAAAAGCATTTATTCAGTCAACTTTCAATAACACTATTATTACTTTGACAGATCCGTCTGGAAATACTGTTTCTTGGGGTAGTGCTGGGACTGCAGGTTTTAAAGGTTCCAGAAAATCTACAGCTTTTGCTGCTCAAAGGGCTGGTGAAGATGCTGCAAAGAAAGCTATGGATCAAGGTATGAAATTTGTGGATGTGTTTGTCAGAGGTCCGGGTGCAGGTAGAGAAGCTGCAATCAGAGCAATTCAAGGCGCAGGTATTTCTGTTACTAGTATAAAGGATGTTACTCCTATACCTCATAATGGTTGTCGTCCTCCAAAGAGAAGGAGGGTTTAATGGCTAGATACATTGGGCCTCTTCAGAAAAAATTAAGAGCTTTAGGCTTAGAATCGTATGGAGCTTATACTACTCGAAAAGAAAAACGAGGTAATCCTGCTTTAGCTCGACGTAGAAGAATTACTAACTACGGATTACAACTCAGAGAAAAGCAAAAAGCACGTTTTCTTTATGGAGTTCTAGAAAAACAATTTAGAAATTACTATAAAAAAGCTTTAGATATGGATGGGATTACAGGTGATAATCTCATGATTTTATTAGAACGTCGATTAGATAATGTTTTGTATCGATCTGGAATGTTTTTAACTAGAAAACAATCACGGCAAGCTGTGAATCACGGACATTTTTTAGTAAATGGTAGAAAAGTAGATATTCCTTCGTATCAAGTAAAAATGGGGGATAAGATTCAATGGTCTGAAAAATCAATGAAAACTTCTCTATATCAATTTGCTATAGAAAATTGTAAAACAATCGCTTCAGTTCATTGGATCAGTGTTGATTCAGATGAGCTGTCCTCCACTATTGTAAGTGAACCGACTGCTCAAGACGGTGAATTAGTAGTGGATACTGTTCAAATTGTTGAGTTCTATTCTAAATAACCAAGGAGTTTATTAGATGACTTTGGAATATCCAAATTCCCCAATTTTATCGATTGAAGAAGAAAATGAAATTGTTGTAGTTAATCCAAAACTTTCTGTAGAAGAAGTTTCGGATGACTATGGTAGGTTTTTAGTTGGCCCATTAGAGCCAGGATATGGTGTAACTTTAGGTAATCCATTAAGAAGGGTTTTATATAATTCGTTATATGGTGCAGCAGTAACTTGGGTGAAAATTGAAGGTGTTTTACACGAATATAGCAATATAGACAATATTAAAGAAGAAGTATCTCAAATTTTACTAAACATTAAAAACATAAGAATTAGATGTGAAATAGAGAATCCTGGCACTATGACTTTAAATTTTAATGGATCCGGACAAATTACCGGTTCTGACATAAGTGTTCCAGCAGGAATGTCTATTGTTAATCCCGATATTCATATAGCTACCTCAAATTCTGATGATGTTAATCTTCAGATTGAAATGAATGTTGAAAAAGGAAAAGGATACAAAGTTGCTGACAGTGGAGAAGGGTTTCCGATAGGTGTAATTCAAATAGACTCAATTTTTACTCCTGTCAGAAAAGTCAATTATTCTGTTTCTCAAACTAGAGTGGGAAATAAAGCAGATTACGAGGAATTACATTTAGAAGTGTGGACAGATGGATCTGTCTTTCCCGCTGAAGCAGTAATAGAATCAGCAAATCTTTTAGTTAACCAGTTTTTCTTGTTTACCAAGGCTGACGATGTTCAAGAAGGTTCAGAGGGCGTGACTATGGACATTCCTGCTGAACATTATAATTTAACAGTTGAAGAATTAGATTTATCTTCTAGAACTTTAAATTGCTTGAAACGAGCAGGGTTAAATAAAGTTGGCGAAGTTATTGAGAAATCAAAAGAAGAATTATTAAACATTAGAAATTTTGGTGAAAAATCTTATAACGAACTTTACGATAAGTTTAGAGAAATGGATATTTTACCTGATAGTTCCTCCAATTTTATTGGTGGATCAGAAGAAATTTCTGAAGAGTAATTTAATGAAACAGGAAACAATATGAAACACCGATTATCAGGCAGAAAATTAGGAAGACCTACTGCTCATAGAAATCTAATGTTGAGAAATATGGTTACAGATTTTTTGCGACACGAAAAAATGAGTACTACTGACAGTAAAGCTAAAGAAGTTCGAAAAATGGCAGAAAAGGTGATTACTTTAGGTAAAAAAGGGTCATTGCACCACCGTAGAAAAGTTGCTGCTCTTTTGACAGATCAAGATATGGTGAAGAAGGTTTGTGACGAAATTAGCCCTAGATTTGAAGATAGAAATGGTGGCTACACACGAATTATTAAGCTCGGACCTAGAAAAGGTGATGCTTCAGAAATGTCCATATTAGAATTAGTCGATTAATGGATGCATTTTGTGAATGCGTTTAGCTTTAATCATAGAATATGAAGGTACCGACTACAGCGGGTTTCAATTTCAAGAAAATGCAAGCACTATACAGGGGGAACTAGAAAAATCAATAAATTGTCTTACTGGAGATATTGTAAGAATTAAAGGCGCTGGAAGAACAGATGCTGGGGTTCATGCAAAGAATCAAGTAATAGCTTTTGATTCAAAATTTTCTGATGATTTAGAAGTATATTTTCGAGGAATAAATTATTATTTACCTGAGAGTATTTCTGTGAAGTCGATTTTTGAGGTTTCACAAGATTTTGACCCTCGTAGAGATGCAACTTCTAGGGTTTATAAATATACAATTTTAAATTCTGATTCTCCATCTCCGCTTTTAAGAAGAACTACTTATTTTGATTCAGATTATATGGATATTGAAATTATGAAAAAAGCCTCGCAAATGTTTTTGGGAGTACATGATTTTAAGAAATTTTGTTCACCAGTTAAAACTGGTCTTTCTACAGTAAGAGAGATATTTGATTCTAAAATTGACCATGAAAATTCTTTAATTTTCTATACAGTTGAAGGTAATGCTTTTTTACCAAGACAGGTACGTAGAATGGTAGGAAGTTTATTGAAAATCGCAAAAGGTAAAATGAATTTAGATGAACTGTTTGAATTAATTTGTGCTAAGGGAGATAATATATCTCCGTCATTGCCGGCAAATGGATTATGTTTAGAAAAAGTGAATTATGAACATTTTCCGAATAAGTGAATCTGGGGACTAATATGGCTATAAGACAAAAAATGATACAACCTAAAAAATCAGAATTGAATCCTGATTGGCATTTAATTGATGCTGATGGACAAACTTTAGGAAGGATTTGTTCCAAAATTGCCTTGTTATTACAAGGGAAACATAAAACTACATATGTTAAATATATGAATACTGGTGATTACGTTGTAGTAATTAACGCTAAAAAGATTCAAACTACAGGAAATAAATTAGAAGATAAATCATATTTCAGGCACAGTGGATATCATGGAGGCTTGAAAGAAACTTCACTTAAAGACATGTTAGATACGTATCCAGATCGAGTAATTAGAAACGCAGTTAAAGGAATGTTACCAAAAAATATCCCTGGTACTAAAATGTTATCTCGGTTGAAAATTTATTCGGATGAAACTCATCCACATCAAGCTCAAATTAATAGTAAAAGTAGTTAGGAGAAATTAATTGGTCAATCAAGGATATACATACGCTGTAGGTAAACGAAAGACTGCTGTAGCTCAAGTTAGGCTATATCAGGATGAGGGTCCTATTGTAATTGATGACAAATTAATTGAAGATGCCTTTCCGTATAGCATATGGCAACAAGTAATTAATGAGCCCTTTACAGTTACCAGTACACAAGGTAAATATCGTGTGGTTGCTAAAGTAAGAGGTGGAGGAGTTAATGGTAGAGCAGGAGCTATCAGACATGGTATAGCTAGAGCACTATCTGAAATTGATGATGGGAAATTTAGAGATCAATTAAAGAAAGCTGGCTTGTTGACTCGTGACGCTCGAATTAAAGAAAGAAAGAAACCTGGTCTAAAAAGAGCTAGAAAAGCTAAACAATATACAAAGAGATAATTTTATCTTTGTGAGGGAGCCAGAGTTTGCCTCCTACACCCAAAAATGAAAAATCTGATCCACCTTTGAATTTTCCTTTTTTGAAAGAGGAAAATAGGCTTTCCATGGCTATGGAGAATTATCTTTTATCGATTTTAAGATTACAAGAACAGAAAATTAAAGTTTCTGTTGTGCAATTATCCGAGTATTTTAAAAATTTACCCAAGGCAGAAGGTTTAGGCACGTCTTTACCATCAGTTAGCGCAATGGTCAGAAGATTATCTAGAGAAAAACTCATTCAAACTGCTAAAGATAAACAGATTGAATTTACAACATTGGGACTTCAATTAGCGCAAAGTATTTTGAGAAGGCATCGGTTAGCTTCTAGATTAGCAGTGGATATTTTGGGTGTTGAATTGAAATATGCACATAGAGAAGCTCACAGATTAGAACATGCAATATCTCCATATTTAGAACACAAGATTATTGAAGTTTTAGAACATCCTGTTACTTGCCCATTTGGTCATCCGATTCCCGGATCTACATATGTAACACCTAAAGATCTTATCCCTTTATTTGAAGCTAACCCGGGCGAAATTTATTTTATTAATCGAATTCCTGAAGATGATGAGATGTTGCTGGAATATTTAGTAGAAAACAATTTTCTTCCAGGTAAAGAAATTGTATTAAATGATATCTCTTTTCCAAGAGGTGTGATTACTGTTTCTTGTCTAAAAGTTGAAGTAGCTTTAGGGCTTGAGGTTTCAAAGAAGATTTGGGTGACAAAGGAAAATAATTGAAAATCGTTTCTAAGCTTCAAATGCAAGCAATAGAAAATTTTTCTTTTCAAAATGGAATTAGTAATCTTGATCTGATTAAAAATTCTGGATTGCTTATTTCAAATTTTATTAGTGAACGATTCTCTAATGAATCTGATCAAATTCTTGTTTTATTAGGCTCTGGTACAAACGGGTCTGATGGGATTGTGGCTGCATCTAATTTGATATTTAGAGGCTATGATGTTTCGATTGTGATTTTGCGACCTAGGTTGAAAAATGATAAAGATTTGCAGAGATTATATGCACAACAAGAATCCCAAATTTTTGATTATTCAGACAACCAATCAAAATTTTCTATTAATCAATTTACAGAATTGATTAATAAGTCTGATGTGATTGTTGATGCTGTTTTTGGTACTGGGTTATCTAGACCTATAAATCTTGAGTTAGGAAAATTTTTTAAAATTATTCAAGACAATCAGTCAACTAAGTCAATAATTTCTGTAGATCTTCCTTCTGGTCTTAATCCTGATAATGGGAAAGTTGATCCATCTGCTATTTCTGCTGATTTTACACTTGCTTTGGGTTTTCCTAAATTAGGGCATTTCAATCCTTTAGCTATCGAATATGTTGGTGAATTAAATGTATTGGATATTGGTTTAAATCAAGAATTTGAAGAAAATATTTTAACTAGAACTATTTCTACTCCTTCATTTAATGAATTTCCTGTAAGAAAATTAAATTCTAACAAGGGAACTTTTGGTAAAACATTGATAATTGGTGGATCAAAAAATTTTCCAGGCTCTGTTAGTTTAGCTGCAAATGCTGCTTATAGAGTAGGATCAGGGTTAATTGAAGGAATGATTCCGGCCAATATTATTGGTTCATTTTCAGCATTGACACCTGAAGCAATAGTCTTTCCTTTGCCTATTGATCAATTTGGTGAAATGGAAATGACCCCTACTACAAATTTGAGTATTGCCTCAGAAATCAATCAATATTCATCAATTTTATTAGGTTGTGGGTTAGGAATTTCTGCAATTAAGATTCAATTTGTACAAAACTTGTTATTTTCATCTAGTGCACATTCAAAATTTGTGATCGATGCAGACGCTCTAAATATTTTATCTAACACATACAAATGGTGGGATAGATTTTCAACAAAGGCAGTTTTAACACCACATTTAAAAGAAATGGCTAGATTAACTCGGATGAGTATTTTAGATATCCAAAATGATAGAGTTGAAGTTGTAAGACACTTTGCTCAATATTGGAATAAGATAATAGTTTTAAAAGGTGCCTTTACATTGATTGGTTTTCCAACTGGTGAAGTACTAGTTAATACTGAATCTAATCCTTTATTGAGTACTGCCGGAACAGGTGATGTTTTGGCTGGAATGATAGCGGGTTTTGTTTCTCAAGGATTGTCTCTTGAGAAGTCCTCAGAATTGGGTGTTTTTATTCATTCTGAAATTGCAAAAAATGAAAAACACATTAAAGGGACCTCTGGTTTATTAGCCTCAGATTTGGTTAATAAAATTCCTGAAGTTATAAATGTGTTTCGAGATAAAAATGGTTAATTTACAAGGAAAAGATAAATCAAAATTTGTATCGAATATGTTTAATAGAATCTCTGGGAGATATGATCTATTGAATACTATTATGACTGCGGGAATGCATTATTCATGGAGAAAAAAAGCTACAAAATATCTGAAAAAATCAGAAACAGGAATGTTTTTAGATGTTGCTACAGGAACAGGAGATTTTGCTTTTGAAATTTTAAACCAAAAAATTGCAAATAAAGTAGTTGGTTTAGATTTCTCTGTTGAAATGTTGAATATAGGTCAAATTAAATCTGAAAAAAGAAATTTTGATAAAAAATTTGTTCCAGTAGTTGCAGATGCTCACGAATTACCTTTTGCAGATAACAGTTTTGAATCTATTACTATCGGATTTGGAGTTAGGAATTTTGTAGATTTATCTATAGCTTTAGAAGAATTATTGCGAGTTTTAGTTCCCGGAGGCAATTTAGTTATATTAGAAATAGTAAAACCAGAAGGGAAGATTATGTCGAGATTATTTCCACTGTATTTTGAAAAAATCACTCCTAGAATTGGTTCGATTTTTGCAGGTGACCGTGAAGCGTATACTTATTTACCTCAATCAGTTTCTAATTTTTTAACTTCTACACAATTAGCTGTTTTGATGACGAAAAAAGGTTTTAAGAAACCGGTAGTGAAGAAATTGGCTTTTGGTACGGTAGCTATTGTTGTGGGTCAAAAAAACGAGTAATTTCATGGCGCGCAAATTCAAAACATCAGATTTTAATTATGAATTACCTCAATCGTCTATAGCTCAATTTCCTGCTGAACCTAGAGATCATTGTAAATTGATGGTTTTGGATAAAAAATCTGGCAATTTAAATCATGTTAAATTTTTTGAAATATTAAAATTTCTTCAAGAAGGTGATTTATTGGTGTTTAATGACACTAAAGTGTTTCCAGCGAGACTTTACGGAACTGATAAAAAATCATTAAAACCGATTGAAATTTTATTGCTTAGCAAAATCGAAGACGGTTTATGGACTTCTTTAGTGAAGCCCGGTAAAAGAATGAGGTTAGGTTCAAAATTTGTTATAGGCAATCAACAGAATCAGATTCATGGAGTTGTTGAGCAAGTGAATGATTCAGGTTCTAGAATTATTCGGATAGATGACGATAGTTTGATTTATAAGTTGGGAGAATTGCCGTTACCTCCTTATATAAAAAAATCAGTGGGTACGTCAGATAATTATCAAACTGTTTACGCAAAACATGAAGGTAGTGTTGCAGCGCCAACAGCTGGATTGCATTTTACTCAAGGTCTTTTAGAGCAAATCAAACTTAAAAAAATTGAGACTCTGTTTGTGACATTACATGTTGGATGGGATAGTTTTAGGCCAGTTAAGGATGAAAATTTAGAAAATCATCAAATGCACTCGGAGTATTGGGAATTAAGCGATGAAGCAGCTATAAAAATTAAAAATGCCAAAAATGACGGGAGAAGAATCATTTCTGTTGGTACAACAGCTTTACGTTTATTAGAAAATGTAGCTGATATTTCGGGAGGTTATGAAAATATTAAAGGTGGAACAGGTTGGGCTGACATATTTATTACTCCAGGTTATGAGTTTCAAATAGCAGATGGACTGATTACCAATTTCCATCTTCCAAAATCTACGTTATTAATGTTAACTTCAGCATTATCATCTACAGACATTATTCTTGATGCCTATAAAGTGGCTGTTAAAAATAATTATAAATTTTACAGTTTTGGTGATGCGATGCTGATTATTTAGAGTGGTATCAATAAAAATCTTGGTGTATTTTTAGTATTAGAAAATTTTTAAGTAGGTGCTTTTTTATGCCAAATCCTAAAATTTTAGTAGTTGAAGATGAAGAAAATATAAGGGAGGCAGTGGTTTATAGTCTTTCTCAGGAAGGTTTTGATGTTTATTCAGCTAATGACGGTGAAGAAGGACTCAATAAAGCAAAATCTTTAAATCCTGATCTAGTTTTATTAGATGTGATGTTACCTAAGTTAGATGGATTTGAAGTCTGTCGAATGATTAGGAAAGATCTTGATCTACCTGTATTTATGTTGTCTGCTAAAGGTGAAGAGATTGATAGAGTTGTTGGGCTTGAATTAGGAGCTGATGATTACATTACTAAACCTTTTAGTATGAGGGAATTGGTTGTAAGAATTCGAAATATGCTTAAAAGATCTTCAAAATTATCATCATCTACCCTTTCTAATGATGAATTAATTATTATTGGGAATTTAAGTATTGATACGAAAAGTCATAGAGTAAAAATAGATAATCAAGATATTAATCTAAAGCCTAGAGAATTTGAATTACTATATCTTTTAGCTTCAAATCAAGGAAAAGCTTTATCTAGACATCAAATTTTAGAAAAGCTTTGGGGTCATCAGTATATTGGAGATATCAGAACAGTTGACGTTCATGTTCGTTGGATTAGGGAAAAAATTGAGGATGATCCTAGTTCCCCGTCCAGGTTGGTAACAATTAGAGGAATTGGATATAGATTCGATGGGTGAAAATAGTGAGGAATTTTGATTTAGTTAAATTAGTTTTGACTATTTTGCCTAGCTTTTTAATTTTGTCTGCATTTGCAGCAAGTTTTTTATTAGTGTTTTTTGTTGACTCTCAATTATTCCAAGTTTTTTTCTCTTTTTTGGTAATCATATTATTTTTTGTAATTGCTGGAATAAGCATAAAAGTTATTAATGATCAAAAATATATTTTAGATCTGTTGACAGATGGTATGGAACATCTCAAATCAGAGTCATATGATTTCACGTTACCAGCAACTAAAAAAGGAAAACAAAATGAATTAATTTCCATTTTTAATGAAATGGCACAAAAAATGGAAATTAATCTTAGTCAAATGAATTTGGATGCAGAAACATTATCGGTAGTTTTGGACAATATGGATGATTCTGTGATGGTAGTGAATAGTTCAAATGAGATCGATTTGATGAATAATGCAGCTCTTTCCCTTTTTAATTTTACAGGTCAAAGTTTTAAAAGAAGACGATTGTCTGATGTGGTTAGATATCATCAAATTCTCCAATTAGTAAATTCATCTAGGGAATCTAACGAAACTTTAAATCTAGAAATAGAATTATTTGATTTAAGTAAAACTTTTTTTGTTTCTTCTACCCCATTAAATTTTCAGAATGAAAAAGCTATACTTTTGAATTTTCACGATCTCTCAGACCTTTACCAGTTGGATAATACTAGAAGAGAATTTGTGAGTAATGTTTCTCATGAATTAAGAAGTCCGATTACTTCAATTTCTGTAATGCTTGAAACATTGGAATCAGGAGCAATTAACGATGAAATTGTACGAGATAAATATTTAGAAAGAATTTCGGGAGAAGTCACTCGAATGACTCTGCTCATTAATGATTTATTAGAGCTGTCTAGAATAGAAAGCGGTGTAGATCAAATTGAAATGGATCATTTAAATCTAGTTTCAATCATCGAAGAGTCTATTAATATGGCTAAGAATAGGTTTTATGGTGATCATCCTGAAATAAGAAACCTTGCAGATTCTGAGATTGTTGTTAATGGCACTAAAGATTACATTATCCAAATATTTGTTAATTTGATAGAAAATGCAATCAAATATACTGATCAACATGGAGTAATTAGTATTTCGGCTGCAATTGATGGCCAATTTGTGAAAATTGATATTAGTGATTCTGGACAAGGAATTGATGCAGAACATATTCCCCATTTGTTTGAAAGGTTTTACAAGGCGGATAAGTCTAGATCTGATTCTGGTACAGGTCTTGGGTTAGCTATAGTCAAACACTTAACTCAAACTCAGGGTGGGTCAGTATCTGTAACAAGTCAAATTGGTGAGGGTAGTGTTTTCTCATTTACACTCCAATTGGCTCAATAATATTTCTCTAATTAGTTTTTAATTAGTTGTTAATTTATCGTTAACTTTTGCTTTAGTGTACTGAGTTTATTCTTATTGTATTGAATATATGCTAATCCAAAGGAGCCCAATAAACTAATGATTTTATATAGTAAAAGTTTAAAATTGTATTTTTTGATTTCACTATTTGCTTTATTCACTGCATTTGTAATTGCATGTTCTACAGAAGAACCTGATGCTACTGTTACATCCCAACAAGATGACTCAAAAATGGAAGGGACTGTAGAAATTGATGGTTCATCAACTGTTTACCCGATTTCTGAAGCTGTAGCCGAAGAATTCAATAAGCTATATCCAAAAGTTAGAGTTAATGTTGGTGTTTCTGGAACTGGAGGAGGATTTAAAA
>Ga0310343_10000072_pt1 | contig 40475 bp, 22 predicted proteins | sample HC15DNA2025_MG_FD_203519 | JGI IMG/M metagenome (GOLD analysis project Ga0310343, IMG submission 203519) | Marine microbial communities from station ALOHA, North Pacific Subtropical Gyre - HC15-DNA-20-25_MG | ecosystem: Environmental > Aquatic > Marine > Oceanic | place: Pacific Ocean: North...
GTTTGTTCTTGTAATCTCATCGTTGAATTCAAACATTTGATCTCTTGCGGCTGAAGAGATTGCATTTTCAAGGAAGATAAACAATCTACGAACGTTTATTCTATCAAATGCTGATGCTTTTCCAAGTGCTGTCTTATCACCGAAGAGAACTATTCCTCCACCAGGTGAGAAGATGATTGGATTAATTCGATTTGAATACAATTTATCTCTTTGTGTTTGAGATGGATTGTATGTTAACTTAACTGCATTAAGTATTGCACCTCTTGCAGTTCCAGCTGGTGAGAACCAAGGGAAGTTGTTGATGTCATTTCTTGCACATAATCCTGCGATGTCTCCATTCATTGGGACATATCTGAATGTATCTGCAAATCTGTCATACATGTACTTGTAACTTCCGTCAAAGACTGCGAATGATGATGATGTTACAGGAGCAAAGAAACCTACAACATTATCTGTGATTTGCTCATCATTGAATACAGTTACAGCACCTGCTGCTCCATCACTTAAAAATGCTCCACGATGAGGTGATACGAAAGCAACTGCATCTTTTCTTATCTCTGCAACAGAGATTATTTTATTTGCTAATGATTGTGTTGTTTCTTTTGTATGATTACCAGAACCCATTAGAATGAAATCTGCTGAGTTTAAATTATCATCTTCAAAGAGTTGATAACCTCCTGCTAATCCAGCCAAGGTTACTTGGAATGCACCATCTGCATCCTCATCTGTGCCACCATCATAGTTTTTACCACCACCTAATGTGAGGGTTGTTGCACCAATACCAGAAAAACTAATACCCTGTGCATTTTGATCCCATCCACCATCAGCAAATTGTGTGAAGTTAGATGCACCAGCACCAAATGATGTTGTAACTATTCCTGCAGGAGCTCCACCAGCAAAAATATTTGTTGAGTTATTGTAAGTGTATTTTCTCCAATAAGAAGGTGAACCCAATGAATACTCCGCATCTTTTGCTTTTGACATTGATAGATGCTTCTCTAGGATTGTACCTGCGTTACCTGATACTTCACCAGTATCATCAATAACAACAACGTGTACTTCATCAAATCGTGAATCACGAGCAGATGCATAATTTGATGTGCCAGGACGGTCTGAAATATTATTCCAATTAATTGTTGAATTAGTTAATTGAATTGTTTGTTGATCAAACCAGTCTACACTTGCAGTTGGTGTCGCAGTTGCATATGATGAAGATTGACCAGTTGTATGAATCGCAACTGATGTATTACCAAACTTGTAAATACCATTTGGTTGATAAGTTACCTCTGTTGATACGCCTGCGTTAGTTACTGATTCTAATATCTTAACCGATACTTGTTTTAGATTTGTATCTACTTGTGTGACAATACCTTTAAAATATCCAGTTAATAATGAAGTTGTACCAGAACCTGCTACAACTGTATTTGATGGAATACCTTGAGTAACTCCATAACCAACGTTTATGTTTGCTGGTAATGAACTGAATGTTAATACTTGGTCTGCTAAGTCATCAATTATAGCAACCTTTAAGTTATTTGCCCATGAACCAGGATTTCTGGCAGCAACAGTTACTCCAGTAATTGTTGAACCATCATATCCTAAATCGTTATAATGTTCTGTGCTTTTTATCTTAATACTTCCTGCTGTTCCCGAAAAAGCATTCTTTAAGTCGTCATCATCTGCTCTAACAACTCTTAATGGTCCACCATAAGCAAGATATGATGATGCAACCATCCAATACTCATAGTGCTTGTCAGCAGAGTAAGGTTTTCCAAAAGCATTTAATAAATCTTGCTCTGTCTCTACCAAAATTGGAAGGTCAACTGCTCCTTTAGCAAACGGTCCTACAAGAGCACCAACTTTATCAGATGCTGTGTCAACACGACCAACGGTTAGGTCAACCTCTCTAACTACAATTCCAGGAGATGCTAAATTTAGTGGCATCTTTATTCTCCGAATCTCAGATTATTTCTGAAATTATTTATTAAAATGCCCTTTTTCATGTAGCCTACATGCACTACAAAGCACCATCCCAGAAAGTATCACCCATTGGTTGCATATTTCTTGATATAAAATATAACCCTATATTACATACGAACCAGTTAATGTTTATGACCCAAGTTTGTCTCCAAAGGTATTTTCGATTTGTTTCTACTATGAAAATATTTCTTTGATTATCAGATTGTTTTACAATTTGTTCTAATATCAAAGCAATGACAAACCCTATTGCATAGATGTAGAATGCAAAATTTAAAAAACTAGAACTAAAAAGTAAAGCTGAAATCATCTGTAATCCCACATATAAGAACGGTCTCCGTACTCATCAGTATGCCATACATCACCATCTTTGTCAACAAAAGATGAGTCCTCTAGACCAGTTTCAATAAATCCGAATGGTGCCATGTCCTGTTCGATTTGATTTTTTTGCTCTTCATATATTCTTTTTCGTATATCATTATCCGTCATCTCTTTGAAATATTCTTGTGCAACTAACCATGCAAAGAGAACTAAACACATTGCTAAGTCATCATTACAACCCTCTTCTGCTTCAAAGGAATTATGTTTTTGAGTAAATGTGGTTAATTCAGATATGATTTCATAGTCACAGGTAAGTAATTTATGATCTTCAATCATAGTTTTCAGGTTACTACAACCGAGTTTTTTCACAGCAGCTGTGGTTCTTACACCAAGTTGTGTTTTCTTTCCTGAAAACCCTTGACCAACAATTTGACCATTTCGACCTCTCATCGACGCCATAAGCAGGTTTTCATACTCTAAATCGTACTGTAATATACTGGCAACCTGATCCCCTATGTCATTTACTTCAACTAATATGTAAGAATTATTATATCCCTTTGCAACATCTAATATTATATTTGGAAACAACATCGGTTTGATTTCGTTATTTCGATACTTTGCCACTACTTTATATGGAAACTGAGTAACATCAAATACTATGAATGCGGAGTAATCATTTCCAAGTCCTCTTGCTACATCAACTGTAACTATGTAATTATGTTCTTTTTCAGGTTTTTCGTAAATATCTAAACCTGCATTTCGTGTGAGTGGATTATCATAGACCATATTTTTTAATATGGATGGTGCTATGAGTGTGTTAACAGAACCTAGAAACTCACATTCAAACTCAACTCTGAATTGTTGCTCTGATGTGTTTGCAATAGTTTGCTCTTTCCAAACAGCATCTCTACCTGGCACTTCACTCCAATGAACATCAGTTGGTACATATTCATTCTTTCCTCTCTCTGCATCATGCCAATATCTATAAAAGTGGTTCATCCCGTGAGGGGTAGATACCATTATGACTTTGGTGTTTTTACCAGAAGTGATAGTAGGATATACTGAGGCAAAGAATGACTCAGCAATATGGTTAGGAACAAAGGCAAACTCGTCCAGAAAAAGAATGTTGAAAGACATACCTCTAACTGCACTTGCAGAGGTAGATGCCGCCAGTATTTTAGATCCATTTTCTAACTCCAGACTTCCTTTATTCCAAGATATTATACCCTGTTGCATCCATTTAGGCAAATTCTCATATGCAGTTTGCAATCTACCTAATAAATCACGGGCAGTTGCTGCTTTGTTTGCAAGGATACCAATGTTTGTACTATCATTGAAAACAGCATAATGTAAAAGATATGATACAGATGTAGTAGATTTACCCGTCTGCCGAGGCATCTTACATATGTTGAAACGGTTTTCATGAAATCTTTTAATTAAAGTTTCTTGGAAATCATATGGAATAAATTGTGTTAAACCTTCATCAAGAGAAACAATCTTGATGTATTTTTTTGCAAAATAAACAGGGTCATTTTTACATTTAATAAACTCAATAACCTGCTCCTCTGTAAATTCATGAGGAGTATTTGCTTTTTTTAGATTCGGATTACCAAGGTATACATTATCATTCATAACTTATCAGCAATTCCAACGTCTACGTGCTTGTCTTAATCTACTATTCGGATCTTTTGCTGCTTTTGGAAACTTCTTCATTTGTCCTGCACTTCTTGCACAGTAACTCTTTCTACGATTTGCCGCTTTACTACCCTTCTTCAACTTAGATGGTTTTGTCGTCACAGCAGTTTGTAATTTAGAACCAGGATTTCTACGACGATATGCTTCAACACCTTTCTTCGTCATTCCAGCACCTGATTTTGTGGGTCTTTTGTGTCCTGACTTGACACTCATACCCTTCATATCATCTTCTTGTAACTTTTTTGAGTCGTCCTTACCCTCATAACCTAGTTCATCTCTCCAGTCAGAAAACTCTTCTTTCTTGACACAATTATTATATCTCTTACCAAACATTATCTTAGTGCCTTTCTTTTCATAACCTGGCCAACACTTTTGACCTTTTTTCTCCTCTAAGTTGTATTCTTCTTTCTTTGTACTGTTACCCCAATTTGCAGCACCGACTTTACGACACTTGACTAATGCACCTGATGCATATGCACTTGGCCACACTGAATATCTTGACTTAACTTTATGATAGCAAGCATCTTTTGTGCCACTACCTTTACCTTTCTTATCTTTTGCCTCCCCTAAAACTATCTCATCTCCAACTTCTACATTGTTTTCTGTAAACCAACCACGATTTGCTTCAATAGCAAATAATACTTCACCGTCTGAATACACAGGTAAACTACTGTATGGTTTTAATTCTTTAATACTTTCGATAGTACCGTCTTCTTTTACAAATGCAATATCAAGTGGAATACGAGTATTTTTCATATGAAATGAATGTTGACCTACTTCTTCAAATATAAAAAGCATTCCTTTATTTTCTTCCAAACTTTCACGGAACATAAGTCCTAATCTAAATTTAGAATCTGTATTTGGTATTTCAACTTCTAATGGTAAATCAATATACTCTTCACTTGTTGTAGTCGTATGTTGTTCGTCAGGTACGTTTTTCATAAGATTTTTTTTCATCTCTTTTTTTGAAATTTTAGGACCACCGATTGGATCACCGTATTCATCTCTTTTCATCTCTTCACTCATTTTCTTTTTTGGTTTATCGGTTGAGACATAAGTTGGTTTTGCAGCACCTGTTTTTGCTTGTTGACCAGGATCTGCTTTCTTCTTTCTACGAGCAGCAGAGAGTCTTTCTGCTTTTGTCATACTTGCTCTCTTTGCTGATGATACACATTTAGGTGTACCTTCACCAGGTTTGTCACTAGCACAAGTTCCTCCAGTAACGACATTAACCCAACCAGGTTTGCCATCTTTGGACTTTGAACCTTTGAACCATTTATGAAGTGAACCCTCTTTTACTGATTGTTGAAATGCTTTCTTTACTTCAGAAACGCCAATAACATCAATCACTTCTGCAAAGGTTTCTCCTTTTGAATCTTCAATAGTAACAGAATCACTCATTAGAACTAGAATTCTCCTTATTATTTAGTATTCCTTGTTTTAACATCTTTGATAACTCAGATGTAGATCCTACAAAGAGTGCGTTGTTTGTAACGTTATTAGTTGTTTGTTTTTTATCTTCTTCCACTTCCTTAACTTTCTTTTGAAGATCCATTAATTTATCAGTGGTATCTGCAACTGATTTTATAATTTGACCTGCGACTTCATATGCTCTGGCACTCCCACCCTCACCTGCAACTTCTAAAACACCATTAAGTGCTTCTTGACCTTTTTCGACTAACGAATATAAATTTGCACGAGTATAGTCATAGTCTTTCTTGACATCATCCTTAGTAGATTCCACCTTCTGTGGTTTGCTACTTGGAGTAACATCAATTGCACTAGTTGTGTTTAACGCTTTATCAATCGAATCATAGTTAGTCATGGTATTCATTAAATGTCTTTCTGTTGTGTTGGACTAAATGATCTAGAATCATCGAATACTTCAATAACACCATTAAATCCAAAGTCATCATCTGGTTCAACAAGTAAATCGTCAGCTGCTGTTAATACATCAATTGATGCTCCTTCAATGTGAGTTTCAGCAACACTTTGATATCCACGATTTACAGTGATCGTGTTTGCATCGACGATTTCTTTAATTTTCATTATTTCTTTATCTATAATAATTCTCATGCCAGAGGATAATGCAAGAGTAGATGTAACATCAAATCGAGTCTTAGTTTTAGATAAATTAGTCCTTAATACAGTTGTATCATCATTATCATAGTCTTTTCTTGCTTGAGGTGTAGCAGTAAATCTTAACTCTCTTCTTGCTGTTTCAGTATTTACAGAAGCATGATAATCCACCTGAACTTTCTTAATTAGACCTTCACTAGAATCAGATACAGGACCAAAGAGATAAGTTTTAGCAGTAAAGTTTAAAGTGTATATAAGTGCTCTTCTTGTTGCAAAATCTCCTTCATAATCATCTTGGAATGATATATTATCCAATACGATTGGAATATCTCTTTTCTCTCCAATTACATCTATAAGATCAACAGTTACATTAAATGATGGTTGGAAATATGGTAATATCTGCTCTACTATCTGTAATGCATCATCATTTAATTTTACGAGAATATTTAACTCAAATCCAAGATTATAGGGCACTGGCATAAAAACCTTTCTTAGTTTTTTACCATCAGTCGCTTTGAATGTTTGAGTTATACCACCTTTTCTTGTTGCATCGTATGCAATGTTAGTTGTTTCAAATGACATACGAGGTAATGTAATCTGAACAGCACGATTTAGATCTGGTTGTTGTTCTAATCTTGCTAGAAACTTTTGCATAGGACCATATGCAAGAGGAACTCTCATATCACTTGTTTCCTTTCCTGCACCATCTCGATGACGAATATGAATGTCATTAAAGATAGTACCAAAAGCAATTATGGTTTTTCTGAGTATCTCGTGATAATAGTATTGTCCTAACATTAGAATGTACCGAATGGATTACCTTCTGAAAAATCAATTATATCATCTGCTTCTGATTCGATGATTTCATTTGATTCAAAGGTTGTGTCTTGATTTTCTTCACTGAAGAAATCTAAAGCATAATTTGAGAATACAGTAGATCCAAATGAAACTACAGTTGTTACTCCAGTAGTATTTAACGTTGGAGAACTTATAGTAATTGAACCTGCACCAATACTTGTAACAGTTGAACCAGATCCAATTACAGGTAATTGTCCAAATTCTACTGAATTCAATTCCTGATTTAAACTAATTCCTGATGTATTGATTCCAGTTATTATAGTGGTTGTAATACCTATGGTCGCAACAGTTGTTAAACCAACTACAAAGAACATAGACTCTAATGCTTGTATGTTTTCACCAGGTATAAATGCAGCTGATGTTGTACCAATACCTACATTTGATACTTTAAGTATTCTTGTATCAGTATCCCACTCTTTAACAGTTGCTCGGATACCAGATGACATTCCTTGAACGAGTTCACCTCTTTCAAAATTACCAACTCCCGTGTTTATGGATGGATTTGAAATTACAACAGTTGGAGTTACAGTATATCCAATACCAGCATTTTTCAAAAATATATCAGATATTGTATTATCTGCCAATAAATTAATTTCAGCAGCTGCTGGGGATGTGCTTGCACCCACTATTGAAACAGTTGGAGTTGCAGCATACCCAACACCATTATTTGTAATAACAAAATCAATAATACCAAAATTTGATGTTTCAACAGCAGCAGTTGCAGCAGCACCGACTCCTCCACCACCTGAAATAGTTACCAACGGTGGTGTTGTATATCCAGCACCAGCATTTGTTATTAATATTCGATCTATTGAGAATAATCCTGCTCTTGTAGTTGTGATAGCCACAGCAGTTGCATTAACATTACCGACACCTAGTGGTGCAGTTGATATGGCAACATTTGGAGTGCTTGTGTAACCACTACCATCGTTATTAAGAACTATCTGACGAATATATCCTTTATTAGATGGAGTTAACTGTGCTGTTGCTGTTGCAGTCTGTCCTACTCCAATTAATTGAAGAGTTGAAATATATCCAATGTCTTCAAGTTGAGAGTCAATAACATCAATACCTGTATCAATAACCTCATCCTCATATTCAAAGAGTTCACATTTAAGTTGATAAACGTAATTTTTTCCTAGTTGGTAAAAGGGATCTTCATGTTCAACAAACTTGACTTCAAATAATCTTGCACCAAGTGGGAAAAATATTATGTCACCTTCACGAGGTCTTGATGCTAATTCATAATCCTCATCTGCTTCTAAAAATGGTGATATAAAATCTTCAAATCTTTCTTTCGAGATTGTGACTGTAAGTTCATCTCTTAAACTCACACCAAATTTAGTCATGATGTCTCCTTGACCACCATAACCTTCATAGGTGTTTACATACGCTTCTAATAGAAAATTATCATCAAAAGCGGATGATTGAACTTCTTTAATTATTGTTTGTTTTCTTACAAATTTTCTAGGAATATATGTAACTTCAACACCATAAATTTTTAGGTGCTCATTAATTAAATCCTGAGTAAGTCTTTGCTCACTTTGAGATCCTTGTAGAAAAAAGGGATTTAATGCCATGAATCATCAACCTATAAAATCAAGAGGAGGTAACTCATGCTCTAACATCATTTTTTCTCTTATTCTTTCTATCTCTCTTTCCGCATCGTCATATATTTCACGACCATTTAATTCTATACCGCCTGGTAATTTGACTCCTCTAAACTTAATTAAATTCTGTCCCCATTGTCTTTTTATCAAAGCAGTAAGGTATAATTTAACAAAATAATCATTGTAAACTTGAGTAAATGATTCAGGATCTAAAGCTCTAAAACAATCAATAACTAAAAATTCACCGACTGTCTGTGATCCCCAATCAATATCTAAATACAATCTATCTTGTCTTTTGTTAAATCTTATTTGTGCCTCTGGTGTCAGTATGAAATCAATATCTTCAAGACGAGTTTTAGTCATACTATATTGAAGAAGTTCAAGTGAATTAAAATAATATAAGTCATTCAAAAATAACTGGTATTTAATACTAAACATACTACCAGATATTGAACTTGTATCAAATTTAAATATTTTATTAACACCTACAACAGACTCTGGTATTTGTAAAAAATTGGAATTTTCATAAAAACTTGTTGATGTAGTTCCATAACCTGGTATATTAGTTGACGTAGTTGTAGTTGTAACAATACCAATACCTGTTGTTCCACCACTCTCAGTGCCTCCATGAGCAAGAGGTCCTATTCCTCTATCAATATCACCTTGAGAAATTTTGTACTTAAGATACATTCTCTCAACACCATCCATATGTCTTTCGTTGAAAAGTTGTATCGCATCATCAACCAAGTCATCTACTTGATCATCATCCACGTTTATCTCCAATACAGGAGCACCCAACTTCCTAAAACAGTAGTCTATTAATTGTTGTCTAGTTGTTGGTTTTGCCATCTTCTTCTTCTATTTCTGCTAATAGATTTTCGTATTTTTCTTGAAATTCAAGTTTTTCTGCCATCAATTCTTTTTGTGCATCTAAATGATCTTGAACAATCGTTTGTAATTTTGCTTCAAGAAGAATATTTTGATTGGTTAATGTAGAAATTTTGTTATTGTAAATTTTAATCAAAGTGTTCACATCAACATCATTATTTTGTGCCATAGTTTAGAACGAACCTCCATCAATCGTTGTTGTCCATTTAGGAATGTTGTTAACATCCGTTGTTAGTATAAAGTTAGAAGTAGTTATACCAGCAGCTGTGCCAGCAGCACCAACTTGCTTACCCGTAGTATCAAAGTAAACAATACCATTTCCAGTAGTATCAAAATCACCTGACTGGAAGTATATATTCTTGATATCTAAGGAACCTCTTGTACCAGATACTGTGTCACCTGTTATGGTAGCATCAGGTATAAAAGTGAATGATTTTGCAGGTGCACCACTATTTGGATTTGAATCAGTGTCAACATATCCAAAGAAACCCTGTTTATTGTTACCAGCTCCTGAACTTGTATTATAAGTAAATGCTACACCACGATCTGTATTGGTGTCAACGTTTGCTGTTACTTCTAATTGAGTTGTAGTTGCAATACCACCAACTTGAACTGCATTACTAATTGTAACCAATGCCTCACCCAAATCATATGTGGAAATTGTAGTTCCACTTGCTATGTTTGTTCCTGTAATGCCATCTCCTGTATTGATGCCAGCAGTTGTATCAAGTTTAATTGTACTAACACCAGCATTTGCTGTCATCATTACAGTCCTTGTGCTTGTTGTAACACCTAAGTTGATTATTGCATCATTTAAGTTTACAGTAAATGAATCAACTGTTGTAGTTGTACCATCAACTTGTAAGTCACCTTTAACAATAACTGTACCTTCGTTACTTAAACCATCTGGATATGGGTCAATGTATAATGTATTTCCAGTATTAGGAAGAGATGAAATTACATTTGATGAAATACCAACACCACCAACTCTCGCATCTAAAGCATGAAACACACCACCAGTTTGATGCATGTCACCTTGGAAAGTTGATACTCCAGTGACTTTTAAGTTACGAATAGTTGCCTCGTCAAGGAATATATCATCAGCAACATGTAAATCACCACCAACAAATAGGTCACTAATAAAAGTACCAATACCTGTAAACGTGGAAACACCAGTAACATCTAAATTACCACCAATATTAACACTCTTCTCTATACCGACTCCACCTTCGACTGTAAGGGCACCTGTGTCTTTATTGTGTGAATCAGTCACATCTGCCATTACAACTGCTACACCGTTCTCATAGACCCAATCAGCACCTGTTACGTTTATTCTATTATCTCCATCTTCATCATATTCTATCTTAGCATCTTTACTATCACCAAAGGTTAAAAATGTATCATCAGGTATGATTACTTCACCTGTTCCATTAGGTGATATGAATAAATCTCCGTCAGTATTGGTGGTTGAAAGTACATTTGCATCTAATCTTAAATTATCTACATTCCATTGATCTACTTTTCTATTCTGATCAAGAATAGCAACAAAACCATTTGCAGCAGTTGATGCATTAGCTGCACTTGCAACTGAACCTGCTGTATTAGTTAATAAGTCTGTAAAATATCTACCACCTATAACTTGTGGATTACCTGCGTTATCACCAACAAATAGTCTATCACCACTATTACCTTGTGTGCCACCCCCACTCAGGGTTACACCAAGTTCACCAAATTGCAAAGACGATGGTGCTGACGTACCAGTTGATCTTTTTATTCTTATAAAACTAGCCATCTTTAGAAGCTACCTCCATTTATGTCCAAATTCTGTGTTGCACCTGGAGTTAATTCCAATGTTCCAGTCCACTGTTGAGTTGTGCTATTATATACTAAAACCATACCATTTTGTGGATTGGTAACATTCACATCACTAAGTTCACCAATTGATCCTGCTGCATTTCCCGCTAATGAGGAAGTGACCTTAATGGCATTTTTTTGACCAACTCTAACTTTTATTTCTGCCATTACCTTGTAACTCCTTCTCTTACTAAAACTGCGCCTTCTAAAACTCTTGTAACTTCACCCGATGTATCTGTAATTAGAACATCATACATGAATCTACCAGGTTTCAATGCTGCAGTTTGACTTGTTGTGAGTCCAACTCTTATTTTACCACCTGTTGCATTAGTTATCGTAGTTGAGAAATCTACCGCATTACTACTGCCAGGATGCTTTCGCATCTGTGCAGACGCAGTAAAACCAGTCAAATCCGTAGCAGAATTTGTATCTGCACTTTCCAAAGTAAAAATTTGAGAAAATGTAGTTCCAGTATTAACAGTTAGGTTACTTACGTAAACTGCCATTTAAAAACAATATCAGGATTCTAGATATATTTATATTTCCAATAATCCCTCTATATATCTCGATGAGTGTTTATCATTTTGTAGGTGGGGTTATCAAAAAAGAATACCTGATTATAACGATACTCATCGTAAAAGTATTTGTCATTACAGATATCCATTCCGTGAGGAAACTTAAGTCCATCGAAAAATGCTAATCTATTAAACTTAGACTCAATAGTTTTTAATTTTTTATATTTTTCTTTTTTCACCCATACCGTTTTATGTTCATTTCCCAGTTCTCTTGCACTTTTATCATAAAAATCAGGTGAATATAGATTTGTTCCACATTCGTCACTAAAGTAAACTATACCATTATATCCAGTATCTCGATGTGGCCACCAAATACATTCTTTATAATTATTAAAATCATGCTTAAAAAATTTATGAACATTTGTAATTAAAAAAGGATCATCATAAGTTTGTCCACATAATCCTTGTAAAAATTCATAAACAGGTTTTAATGCATAATTATATTCCTCTGTCCTTCTATCTTCAAAATGAATGGTATTATAAGATGGTTTTTGATCCATCTTCCATAGAGGAACCTCTCTATTAAATAAAAGATTAAAAACCTCATCAGGATTTTTATAAAAATCATCAACTATAAAAATAGTCGTATCTAAGAGATATTCTTTTTTTACTTTAATTTCTGGATTAATTTCAAACATTTCATAATTAATAATAATTTATTTTTTAACTATTTGCTTGAGCAAATTTTTTATTTCTTCAATATCATCTTTCATTTTTTCAATTTCATTTTTTTGACTATTTTTTATTTTTTTTGTTTTTTTATACTGTTGATATCCAACTGTGTCAGTATTTACTACTGCACCACTATTTTCATCACGGTATAAATGTTTGTGATCTTTAATAGGTATCATGCTAATGCAATTGTTCTTAAATCTTTAAATCTTGGAGCTTTTGCTTCATTTGTTCCATTCATAACAATTTTTATCTTGTAACCTATGAATTCTTCAAGTTCATCAACACTAAATTGATATTCTTTAAATTCATCATCTACACTAGGAGAAACGAAAGCATCTGCTTTACCACTATTCTTAGATTTATCAATAATTCTGTCTCCAAAACCATCTCCATCCGTATCATCAAGATTATCAAAACCAGGAAATGCTGTGTAAGAAAGTTCTGTCTCAGTACCATCTGCTCTTACAAGTTGATAAAATGCTCTGAAATCAGCAGTTGCATCACGATTAGCGGATATTAAGAGTTTTAAAGAAGTGGCTGGATTTTTTAAATCAACTTGGTTACTTATATAAACTGATGAGTGTGGATCACCAGATGATTGTTGAGATCTTCCATCTTTAACATAATCTAATATTGGTTTATTTAATCTAGATCTCTTGTAAATGATAACACCATTTTGAATGTCTATTACGGGAGATATATTACTATTGTTCGATAATAACTGTACACCCAAAGTAACTGATCTATTTAATGGTAAATCCGATAATCTATTCGTTTCATTTATTTTTGAACAAAGTAATCTAGGAGTAGATAATTCATTTTCATTATCAATCGCTATGTTTTCAAATCCTTGATCAATAAATGAAACCTCATTTCCACCAGCACTTGTTCCAGAGACAGTTCTAATTTGAGTGCCCATAGTAACATCACTAGTTGGAATTAATGTATTAAATTGAGGGATAATAGTATCAAATTGATAGTTTTGAGATGCAAATATATTATCACCACCAAGATTTGACTCATCTTTAAAACTAACTTGTGTGTCACCAGAATTTAAATTTCTTCTGTTTAAACTTAAGTAGTAATTATCCATGTCTTTAAGATCATTTATTTCTTGACCCATTGATACCATACTATGATCGGTGTTAATACTTCTTAAGTCAAATCCATTTAATTCATACTTGTTTGCCTTATCACCTGTGTCGTGAGTTCTTGGTATCGTTCCGTCTACACCTCTTGTTCCTATACCAAGTTGATTGGTTCCTACACTATTGTAGAAGATTATTTCATTGTTAATTTTAACATAACCCTGTGATGTAGATATTCCATTATATGTTACAAATTCAGATGTGCTTGCAACTGATATTGTTTGTCCATCAACTGATAATGAATCAGTTAGTAAAACTGGTATTGTATCAGGTTCTACATCTGCAAGAGTAACAAGATTATTATCAGCTTGCATTCCATGATTGAAATGATTTACTTCAATAACATTACCTTCATATTTTGAATCATAAACTGCTGACGAAGTAATTTCTGTAGAACCGTATGATGTGGCAGTAGAACCCTCATAAACTACAATCGGTTGACCACTTGTAAATTCTTCACCCTGAACATTATTAAGGAAAAGCATGCCAGTTCCATTTATTGCTGAGACAGTTATTAAAGCTTCAGAACCTTTAGTTACATTACTTGTTGTTATTCCTATGATATCACCAGCTGCATATCCATTTCCACCTACATTACTTGTAATCGAAATTGATGAAACTTGCCCTGAACCATTAACTGTGACACTTGCGGTTGCACCTGATCCATTACCTGTTATGGCAAATAAAGGTACATTATTATAGGTTCCTGTTTTAAACCCTTTTCCACTATTAGTGATAGCAAGAGTGTTTATAGGACCACCCACTCTTTCAATATAACCATGAACTGCAGTTGCAGATGTAGAATCACTTACTTTTACACCCTCACCTAATTTTGCTATGGATGATGAATGAGTGGTTGTTTGGATACCTACTTGTAATTTTCTTGGTAAAGTTTTTATAGAATTTCTTTTCAGTCTTCTAATGTTGCCAGATCTGGTATCCATTTCAGAATTGTAGAAAAATGCAGTTCCTTCGGTTGATAAGAAATTAGCTTTATATAATCTAAATTTCATATCTTCATATTGGCTAGCAGTCCAAATACTTCCATTTTGTGACTTGAATAAACTTCCACCAACATATTGTTTTGTTACAACAACAGATTCGGCATCAGGTAAAGTTTGTGTATTAACAGTTTTATCACCCATACGTGATATCCAAACTTCATAATTAATTGATTGTGTGACTCCAAGAACTAAAGCATATTCCAAATTAGGTTCCAAATAAATTGGTGATGGGAATGTGACTCTTGTTGCTACTTCACCATTATTTGAAGTGTTGATTTGATCAGGACTAACAACTGCACGAGCAAAATCTTGAACTAATTGTGTTGTAGGAGTTCCGAACTCAGTTGTTCTAATTTCTACTGTGAGATTTTCTGTAGGGTCTTTTGTTGCGAAAAATAAGTCAACTGATGTTAAAAATGCACCATTTTCATCAACTTTGAATGTTTGTGATAATGGATCAATTCCTACACTATTTCTACCTGGTATAGTTCCTAAAGGTGAACCATTAACTCTTCCACCTTGCCCTCTTCTTCTACTTGATCTAGTATTGATACTTTTTGGAGAAGGGGAAGGAGATGGACTAGGACTTGGTGAGGGAGAAGGGGAGGGACTAGGACTTGGTGAGGGAGAAGGGGAGGGACTAGGACTTGGTGAGGGAGAAGGACTTCTTCTGAATAGATTTCCAATCCTCTGGAATATATTAGGTGAAGTTTTATCATTCCCTAGTTGACCAGCCTTAATAGCTCTATTAATTGCTGCTTGATCTCTAGCCTCCTGACTCATCGCACCACCTTGTCCAGGAACCTGACCTGGTGCAATACCTGTAAAATATGATCCGATTTCATCTGATGTCGCAGCACCTGATGCTTGTAATCTTCTTGCTTCAGCAACAGTATATTTTTTATATCTACCATCCCATGTATATCTATTTGTTATGATATACCTTTGTCCACCACCACTCGTATAATTATAATAAGTAGTAGGTGGAGTTCTAACAGTAATGTTAGTTGATTTAATTGTATTTACTTTTCCACTTGTAACATATTCAGTAACTGCTGAACTTATTAATTCAGAACCTAATGAAGGATCTTCATTTATAATACTGGATGTTAATTTAAATGTGCTTGTACCTGTTTTAAATCTTAATGATGGAGGTGGATCTGATAATGGATTTCTAAAGAAGAATGACCCATAAAGATCTCCGAATGTGTCTGCAACTAATCTAACATTTGTTACTTTTGCTTGTGCTTTACTTGTTTGCCCAATTAAAGTTACAACTTCTGAGGATGGAATGTATCCATAATATTCTCCTTTTGCCTCATCTGTTAAAGAATTAATATCAACATTTAATACTGATGAAGATGCTGAATAAGATGTTCCTAAACTGCTTGTTGTATCATATGGATTTGCATTAAATGTTTTAGTTGGTGAATTTATATCCCCTTCTTTATGATCTGGTTGTACAATTCTAAATATTGCAACTCTTTTTCCATCAACTGAAGCCTCTACTTTTTCTCCCTTTGTAAAAATACCATTTACCATTGACATTTCAATTAGTTTTGGTAAGGTATCAATACCACTTGTTTTATCAAAAAATGGATAAAATCTTGTAACAGGTCTTAGACCATCAACAGCGAAACCTACATTACGAGAACGAATATGATCATCTGGTTTTGAACTAAGTTGTACTTTTTCAACATAGGTTCTAGCAACAGTACCAGTGATCAATTTTTTTCCACCGTCTACTTCAACATTTCTAACCCAAGTATCATTTGCAGGATCTAATTTTACTTTTCCGTAAAAACCAGTCAAATTAAATGGATTAACATTTTCAACTCTGGATGCAAGTGGGTTTCCTAACCACTGAATTTCATCATAATTTAAAGTGATTAAATCACCTGTTTTTCTGACATTAGGATCTAATAAAGGAAGATCTGCTGAGAAATCTGCGGTTTGTGAATTTATAGCTGTATCTAATGCTAATTCTGGTTTCACTGACCACATGTGAGCAGGCGCAGTCATTACATTTTCTTCACCATCCTTAACTCTTCCATCCAGTTTTTTTCTTCTTCTATTTCTACGAGTAACTGATACGTTACAATCTATATTATCAATATCCATCAAACTGGTATTTTTGAAATCATCAACAAAAAATCCAGTTTTAAATCTAGTTAAACCATCTGCATCTTGAATTTGTAATGTTTTTGTATCTAATTCAAGTAAACTTAATGATGAAGTTATCTCTAAATTTTCTATTCTGTCTTCTAATTTACCAATATCTCTCATGGTAAATCTGACATTATCAGTTAATGTAATAATCGCATCATCAGGACTGTAGAGATAAGCTGGTAAACTTATCACTCCTAACTCCATTGTATTATCAGTTGTGGATGGTTCTTTAGGATTAAGTGATGACTCTCCTACCATAATTCCAATCGCACCATCACTTCCTAATATAACTTTATCTTTTCTTGGTAAGTAAAAATTATAACCTATTATCGAACTCTCATTTGGTGTTACAATATATGATGGATTAATAGCATTATTAAAAGTACGATTTGAAAAAGCAAATGGTGATCCACTTCCTGCAAAATTTGACACTCTTGGTCTGAAATCCAAAGTATCTGATGCTCTTAAAGAATCTTTTAGATGTGGAATATCTGCAAATCTATCTGCTGGATATGAATTTACAGTGTAAATATCACCTCTATCATTTGTAGGAACATTAAATCTATCATAAATTATTAATAATTTTCTAGAAGGGGGTGCAAAATTAGTTTTTCTAACTATTCTGGAATAATCATAGTATTGCTCTCTTTGACCTCTATCAAGTTCAAATCTGTTTGTGATTAATGTATGATTTCCAGTCACAATATCTTGTAGAGTTGAATTAATCTGTGACTCTATGAATAAAACAACCTCACCGATAGAAAAGTTGGTTGATGATAACATTGCTACCTCAACTTCAGTTGCAGATACTCTACCTACTATTTGTGCAACAGCACCAGTTACGTCACCTAGTAATAATTCACCTAACACACTCTGACTATCTAATGATAATCCTGAAGGGAAGACAAACTTATCTAAAGTAGGTGCTAAATTATTTAAAGACTCAAATACTCCAATTATTTTTACTGCATCAGGTTTGTTTAAAGATATTTCCTTATCCTCCACTCTCAATCCATAACTAGAACTTTGAGTTAATCCAGTTAAAGCAGTGTTTATTCCAACCGCAGTGCTTTCAACAGTTACTCTTTCACTTCTTATATAATTCTTCTGTTTACTCTTTAATCCTTGTTTTCTAAGTGTTGTGCTAACAACTATGTTTGATTCACTTGCTTTTAATCCATTGATAGTAACAGATTGACCATCATCACTTAATACAAATTGATCAGGTGTTAAAGGTTCAATTGTTTTATCCGAATAATGCACGGAATATCTCTCTTCATCAAAACTTTCATAAAAAGCAGTTGTTAATCCAGATTGAGATAAATCAAAAGTACAAACTCCATCAGAATTGGTAGCCTCGCCTGTGATATTTTTACCCACTATTAATGATGCGTTATCTATGAATACATCAGATACATTTTTATTTTCTATTTCTGCATATAATCCTTTAGAGTCCTCTAAACTTACCTTTGGAACTCCAAAAGCAAAAGTTGTAGATATCTTAGTTGTATTCAAAGCACCATTACAAATACCTGCAATTGTTGGTACTGCAGAAAGAGTAATGCTTAATCCATCCGCAGAAACTGTTTCAATGCGATTAAATCTTTCAATTGTTTCACCTTCTGGGGTATATCTTAATATAGTACCAGTGCTAACACCCACAAAATTGAATGTTCCATTTGTGGTTGCTCCAGCACCTGTTATTGTAATTTTGTCAGCATTACTGAAACTTGGTGATATCACTCTTTGAAGAACAGTATCAGCCGTAAAACTAACTCCATAACCAGTGACAGCGGAGGTATTTTGGAATATTCCTTTTACATCTTGTATACCAAATGTTTCAATTGATTTAATTGATCTTATGATTGATGTATTTTCATTTATTACAACTTGCTCCCCAGCCATAAATTGACCAGTTACATTACTCAAATGAATACAATTATAGGAACTTGAAACTACTGATGCAAAACCACTTGCTCCACTACTAACACCTCTTACAAATGATGTTACAGGTATTTGACTTGCAGTTGTTGCTGCATTTAATTCTATTTTTGTGAAAATTTGAACGTCAAATAAATGTAAATCCCACTCCGTAGTATCATTTTCATATGATGCATCTGAAACAGCAAAAGAATATATTCTTGCTTCACCTATCTTATCACCTTGTTTTACATTATCAATTGTTGTTCTTTTATTATATAATTCAACAGTCGCAGTATCATCGTTAATATTAGGTGCTGGAACGCCAGATGCATGATTCACTTTAAAAATAGTTCCCATTTGATAAGGAATTAATGCACTATCAACTTCTTCAACATCTCTGGGTTTTTGAACATCTAATATAGTAGAGGAATCTAACGAAATATCATATCCTTTAACATACGCTTTTCCTGAAGAAACTTTAACGCACATCAAATCATCATTCGGTATATTTCCATCAGATGTTTCTTCACCAAGTCTATATACTCCACCATCAGGGGAAAATCCATCATTTAAACTGTTTAATACATCAATTCTAAATTCATCTAATGAATAATTACCAGACTCTTCATAAGTTCTTTTTGCAAAATAATCTCTTATTAAATTATATTCTGTTTGATTATTAATTACTTTTATTTGACCATCATCAATTCTGAGTAATTCAATAAAATTTGTGTCATTAAAATCAGTTAAAGATTTTTTTGAAAGTTCTGTTTTAATTTTTAATCTATCCGCTCCTGGTGCAGCGAAATTAGAAAAACCTCTTGCATTATCATATAATTGAGGATCATCTTTAGCTGTGATTATCTGCTCATCTATTGTTAAACCAACTCTGTATGATGGATATTGATTATAAGGATCTAAAACAATTTTATCATTAGGAACTTCTACAAAATTACCTCTGATAAAATATACACCAGCAGATAACTTAGCGGCAGAACCAGTAAAATGTGAATTTACATCTACCAATTTCAACACTGTTTGACCTGCACTTATGGTAGTATTACCATATACAAATGTCTCTTCTACAATTATATTTTCTCCATCAAAAGGAAATGCTGCTACATTATCAGGTCCTGAACTTAAGTATTTTACGAAGATAGTAGGTTGATCTATTTGATCACTATCTTCAGGATAAAGAAAATCATCAATTGTAAATTGTACACCTGTTACTTCTGATGTTAATTTTTTATTTTTTAATTCGTTTAAATATGATATTACTGGCACTCCTAGATGTTCAGGTTCAATAATCATAGAGTAGTACTCAGGATCATAAGCAATACCACCTGGCACCACCATAGAACCATCTTTGAACATGTGAGTTCCAAATTGTTCAACTTGATTTTGAAGAATTGACTGTAAAGTGCTTAGTTCTCTTGCCTGAACGGGAAAACCAGGTTTAAATAATACTTTGTAAAATTGATCGTCCTTATCAAAATCGTCATAATAAGGACTAATATTAAGATTTGTTTTCTGTGACATTTTTTAAAATTCCAAGATGATTTTGATATCTTCTTTTTGTCTAGAGTTCCTCGTTATTGTAGCTCTATTATCTAAGTAAACTAATTCACCCGACCCTTTATTTATCTCTGGATTAGCAAGACCATTTTCAAAGTTTACACCCAATGAAACCACTTTATTTCCAGATGGATTAGTGCTTATACCACTAAAATTTTGGTCAACCGATGCTTGAAAACCTCCAGCAGCATTAATTGGTTCAGCACTTGATTGAAAACTTAGCACTTTTGATTCTGAACTTAAATTATTGTAATCAGTTTGATCTCCTGTAGTATCATTAAAATATAAGGATCTATCTTGATAATATTTTAAAACATTCGTATCTGAATCAAATGAAACAATGTATCCTTTCGCTGTCCCTTCAGTGACAGTTTGTGTTATTTTTTCACCTATTACAGGATCTCCAGTTGGTGATATGACTTTTATTGCATTAACACTTGAAAACTCACTTGCTGTGAATATAGTGGTTGATCCAACCCCATTTACTACTGGATTTTTTATAATACTTATTTGTGCAAATTTAGTATCAGTTGGAAAATCCTTAGTAGAATCATCAAATCTAGCATAAACAAGTAACTTATCAGTTCCTAATTCTTTATACAGATCAAAACCATGACCTCTGGATGGAGGTATGATTGGAATTAATTTTGCTCTAACAGAAGGAGTTCCTTGTCCTTGAATGCTTCCTAAATCAACCATTCCAAAAGTATATCCTGTTCCACCTGAAGATATTATAGCTTTTGTTATTTTTCCTTCACTATCAGTGTCTATTACGACTTTTGCACCTGATCCATCTCCAATAATATCTACCTCTACACCACTTAGATTCGTTTGATACCCAAATCCTTGTTTTTCAATGTAAATTTTTCTTATTTGATTGTTGTTAACAGTTGAATCACCATTTTCTCTAACTGCTTGAATTTGAGTTGTAGATGCAGTTGGCCAATTACTAGGGACAGAGATGTATTCTGTAGAATCAAACTTTATTATATCACCAGGAGGCACTGTAAACAAATACTTCCATATATAACCATCACCACTTTCACCTGCTCTTGATGGTTCTAAATCAGTGAAAACAGGTTCATCTTGAGATGCATTTCCTGTTGTATTAATTCCACTTGATCCATTATCTAAACAAATATAAACATCAAAATTTTGATTCATTACATAGTAACTTGTATCATATAACCTTGAATTACTTGTAATTGGTGAGGGATTTTTTAAACTATAATCATGACGATACATTTCATATTTTGTTCCTTGTGCCCAATTTCTCCTAGTTATTAATCTTCTTACATTATCCCCAGTTACTTTTTTTCCAAAAGTTGTCGTATCATTTACATGATTTACATAGTTTATACTATCAATAGGATTAGGTGTCTCTGTATTCCAAGTTTCACTTCTTCCAAAACCGACAATAGGAGAGGTTGGGTTAGCAAGTCCTACAACAACATAATAAGAATTTGCAGAGTTTTCTATTGTCTCTACGAAATTATTTGCGTTTAGAATTCTAAATTGATCAGTTACAATTGCAGCCATATCATTAGCTTTTTTCTATATTTATACTAGGGGAGATTCTTTCTCAGAGCACCAGTGTCTCTAAGTCCAAAATCTCTTCTTTGAATTGTTGGGAAAGTTGAAATACCAGAGTATAATGTTTTACCTGTTACTCCAATAGATATGGGATTAGAAGATCTAACAAGACCATTCCCCGTCAATCTACCCCATGAGAATCTACCACTAAATCCAGTTGATGATGTAACTACACCTGTTGTATTTACACCTGTCATTATATTGCATATAATTGATTTATTAGATAAATTAATATCATCAATTAAATAAACATTATCCAAACAAGTTGTTCCTGTTGAAACAACAGCTCCATCACTGAAAACAGATGTGACACCATGACCGACATTAGTGTCAAAAATGTAAACTGGATATCCAACTTGTAAATTAGAAAATACACCTTTTGGATTTCCAGAACCTGCTCCAGTATCCTCACTTAATGTAAATTTAATAGCTGTTGCATTTCCATTTACACCACCTGTTACTGCTATTCCTATCACATCACCATCAAATCCTTGAACATTAGTTATTAGATCAATGTCCTCTTTCTTCAAAGTAGGAGATGGAGCTATAACTTGAGGGGGTTTAGTTTGAGTGTACCCAAATCCAGGATTTGTTATGGTAACTGTATTTAGACTACCATTAGATACAGATACTGTAGCTGTTGCTGTTGTTAATCCTGCTGGAGGTGTCGTAGAAGTTGTAATTGAATAATAGTTGTTAGTAGCAGGTGCAGAGATAGAGACAGTTATAGCAGAACCAACATAACCTTTTCCTGCGTTAGTAATGTCTAACGATTGAATTGTACCTGCAACTGATACAATTGCAGTTAATCCAGCAGCAACTAAATCTGTCGATTCAACTATCAAACCTCCAATTGCTCCTATTTCAAAATCATCAGTTGTTGAAAAATCCTCTTCATAATCGAAGAACGATGCATTATCAACAAATAAAATAGTATCACCAACACCAACATCAGATATTATCCTTGCAGTTGGATAAATCAAAGGTTCGATAGAATCTCTTGTTTTAAATACTAATTCACCATTTATTTTCTTATCTATTTTTTGTTTTGTCCACTGCAAAGGTTTTGCATTTATTTCATCAATACCAAGACCATTATATAAATTGGTTTCAACTTCATCTGAACTTGATATTGAATATATCACTCTTGGATCTTGAGATGTTGTAACTCCAGAATTCTTAATTAATTGAACAGAGTCACCAACCTTAATTGTTGGTGCGACTGAAGCTCCAGCTGAAACTTGAACTGTATCTACACCTTGAGTTCCTTTATAGAAGAATATATCTATGATATCGGTTGGATCTGGTGCTTGGCTAAATTCAAAGGATGTTCCCCCATCAAATGTAAATGCTTCACCAGGATCTTGTACAACACCATTAACAAATATTAAAAGTAATGATTTTAAATCAAGTAAAGAGTCATCTGCTTTTTCAAAACTTAAAAGATTGGCATTATATATCAATGGGAATCTTGTTCTTTCACCATCTTGAAGTTCCTTTATTGAATCAATAAAATCAAATTGACCAAAATTCCATGATGAGTATTGATCATTAAATACATCTGTTACAGTTAATTCAAAATCAGTAAGAGTTGTAACACCGATTGCAGTTACTAAACCTACTGGTTTAAATACATCACCTAGTTGGAACTGATATCCTGTATTTTCTAACACGAAACTAGATACAGTAAATAATGTAGATCCAATTCCAACTGAAGTATTTGCAGCACTAACACCAACAGTTATCTTAGCTCCAGTTCCTGTATCGGTGGTTGATCCGATACCCCTTCTAGAAACACCAGTGACTGGTAAATTTGAATAAGATGGTGATGAGACTTGTATTTGAGGTGTTTCATATCCTGTTCCAACATTATTGATTGTAAACGATAATACACCACCATCACCAGCTACAGCCGAAATGTCAGCACTTGAACCATTACCTGTTAAATCAGTAACTGCTACTGATACTGGATTTCTATATCCAGAACCAAAAGTTAAATCATGTAAGTATTCAAATGCAGTTCCTGAACCAACATAATCATGAGATTGAGTTGAAGATCCTATGCTTACTATAAATGTCTTTGACGATAAAATTCCCACTAAACCAAATGAGGTATCATTTGCAATAGGTAAGGATGGATTAAATGTTAGACCATCTAATCTAACAAATTCGTTTATGTCTCCAAAATTATGATTTGTTGAAGTGGTGACTTCAAGTTCACCTGTTAAATTATTGTATGAAGCTGTGCTAATTCCATATGATGAACCAGTAGTAGCCACTCCTACAACACCTACGATTGTACTTCCTCCAGCACCTACAGTTGCCTTCACTCTCGCACCTACTAAGGGTGCAACGCCTAAACCACCAGTTGAACCTAATGATACAATAACACCACCTCTTGGTAATTGGTTTTGATTAACATCACTATCGTTTATAATTAACGAACCATTGCTTGAGGTAATACCAGTAAATACAATATTTGTTGCTGTTGTTCCAATACCAGCAAAATCATAATTATTATTTAAATTATTAAATGTAGTTGGTGTTTGGAATATTCCATTTAATAATAAAATACTACTTCCCGTATTAATACCAACTGTATCAGCACCACCAACTTTTACTCTATAATTTTGATCTATTCCACTAAATTGATTTGATATATCATCAAATATTACGTTGGTGCTATAATCCTTTCTAAGGAAAACTCTACCAGTGAATTTAGACCTAACAGGTTCTAAATTAGAAGAAGTTCTTTGTGTTCTATTTGTCCCTCTTGGTGCTTCAGTAAAATGAACAGTGCTGTCAACAATATTATAACCACCTGAGAATAATCTAGTTACATCATTAGTAGAGTGATTTGTTGCAGCTGATCCAATATATCCTCTATTAACTTCAATTAAATTAACATTACCAGTCTCAGTTATTGGACCAACCGATGTAGTTCCTAACCCTACATTTGTTATCTCCATGTACTCATCATTAATTTTAATTGTATCTCCAGTGTTTATTGATGAAATACCTGCAACACTGAATAAAGTTTGACTATTAGTTATATTTGATTCTAAAGTTGTTGATATAGGTGTGAATGCTATTGGTGATTGTATAACTCCATCAATGGACATCAATGCTTTCTCATTTTTCTTAAACATTTCAAATTCATGATTATTACCTGAACCAGAAGTTAAAAATGTTAAAGCAATACCAGCTAATGCATCTGCTTTATTTTTAGCAACTAAAAATTTATCTCCATTATTTTGTAATATTCCACCTTTAATAGCAAATAATTCTGTTCCAGATGCTAACGCACCACCTGCTGTTGTAATTCCTGCAACACTTGCACCTGTAAATGTTGAACCAGGTGAATAAATTATTTTTTCACCAGTTTCAAAGAAATGATCAACTATATTAAATTCACCAGTTGCTAAGTTTAATACGTTTGGATCTGATGGATTAAAGTTCTTTTGGAATATTGGTTTAGCATTGCTCTGTAAAACAAAACTTTTTTTATTTGATCTTGACCCATTAATTGCGTCATATTGTGCTATGGATAATGATTCAGTAACAGTTCCATATTGTAAATCTAATGGTAAATTTAATAAATCAATATCTTTGTAGAATATTTTGTTAAAAACTTGAACTTGTACGTTATTTGTTCCTCCAGTAAATTCGGGATCAGGATGGAAATTGAAGTTTAAATTATTTCCCTTTAAAGAGGAAGAGAACGTTCCAATTCCAGATGTGCTACCTATTGATAAGAAAGGATATTGTGTGGTAAATGTATCTGATTCATCATGTACAACAATAACTTGATGTAAAGCACTTGTAGAACCACTTGACACTCTTACGATACTCTTAAAACTAGATACTTCTTCATGTATGAATGAAGATACTGTTGTTGCAGCTGAAACATTAGCATAATTTGATTCAAATCTAACTGTTCTTTCAGATCCATCAATTTGACCTGATGACTTAAATCTATAAGTTCCTATTCCAGTTGCGGTTGTTCCAATTCCTATCACTGAAGATTTAACAAAAATTTCATTTGCTTCGTCATTTACAAAATTAATAGAGAAAATATTTGTTGAAATTCCACTTACAAATTCACCAATAGAGTTTGATACAGCAGATCCCTCAGAATCAGTAAAGAATTCAGAAATATATGTATTTGTGCCATCATGAGTTGCATATAATTCAACAAAATTTGTTTCAGTTGTTGTTGGATCTTTTACCTCAATTGAAGTGAAGAATGCATCAGTATTGTTAATATTTGATGATATAATTTCAGAAGAGGAACCTGTTGATACAATTTTACTGCTCCCTGTCAAATCTATAAATCCAATGGATTGTGTACCTATACCTGCTAAATCTGTGTTGAATGTATTTTGGAATATCTTTAAATCATAATCATTATTATCAGCATCATCAGGTTGAAATATTAAATTTATAGAATTAGCAGCAGATAGTTCAAATTGAAGACTTCCAAGTTCAGATGTAGATGTAACACCCACAGTTTGTGTGGCAGTGAATATATCATCCTCATCTATAAAGAGAACAATATCTGATAATTGAATATAATTATTATTTGGATTCCTAAGTTGAATTAAATATCGTGCGTAATTAGTGTTTATTGGTATAGTTAAAAACTTAGATAAAGTTGTTGAGGTATTTGAAAATAAGGGACTTATATCATCTATTTCTAAAACTCGGTTAGTTCTACATTCAATGTATGGTGATAATTTTGTATTTTGTAATCTAAGGAATTTAGATTTATTATTTACAACGTCAACGTCTACAGCAAAATCAAAATTGTTTATCGTATCTACTCTTTTTTCATCTATTAAATCTAATGCTAAAGCATCAAGAAAAGTGGTTGTTGTTACACCAGCACTAGTTGCAGAAGTAATTCCAACATCGGCAAAGTTTTTAAGACCACTAGTATGAAGAAGACGATTGACAGGATTTATTAAATCCTCATAAGTTATAGAACTTTTAACAGTATAAGATAAATTTTGATAATAATTATTATCTGCTATAACCTGATAATCTTGATTTAATTTACCAATATCATTTCTCCACCCCTGATCTTGTTTTAATGAATAATCTACTAAGAACTGACCTTTATTATTAACTATTTGATTAATAGTTGCTACATTACCACTATTTGATCCTCTAATTTTCTGTCCTGCAAATAAATCGAATGCACCTGGTTGGTCTTCAACAATTTTTATAAACTCATCTGTAGATTCAGAAACTGATAATTCTAGAGGTCTGAATACATCACCTATTAATGCAGATATTTTTTCTCCAACAGCAAAATTAAAAATTTTCTGCGATACTTCAAAAACTGGATAATCATCTTTACTTACGATTTGTGCAAATAGGTTTTGATTTGTCTTTGCAACACCTGGATTACTTGTTATGTTAGATAAATTAAATTCAACAGTTGCTGGATTATTATTAATCATTGATGTAACTTCAAAGAATTTAAAACCATTTTCATCAGAATTAAATCCATCACCACCAGTTATTGTGTCATCTGTATACTGCTGTATTCCCTCTACAAATATTTTTTCACCGACTGTAAATGGTGATGTACTAAATCCTAAAATTGGTGTCACCAATGTACAGGTAACGATACCTGTTGATGGATTAAATTGAACAGTCCTTATAGTAGCTCCATTACTATTGTTAAGTGCAAATATTTGATGTGTTACAGGTTGTAATCCTCTAGGAGGAACAATAATTGACGCTTCAGATATTGCACTACCAGTTATCTGTGCTTGAATTGAACCACTTGTATCTTGTAAACCTGTATCAGGGTTCACAATAACTAAGTCAGGAGCAGAAGTATAATTTTTACCCCCAGATATAACTTCTACATTAGAAATTGTATTTGAATTAATGATAGAGATTAATGGAGATACAAATGCCTCTGGCACTAAAGTATTATCTGATGAGTATTCAAAACCAGGATTTAATATTCTTGTGCTGTTAATTTTATTAATTGTTTTGGAATTTGGTAAAAGCACACCATTTACACCTTGAGTTGATGCAATACTTACAAAATTTGGTAAACTTTTATAACCGACACCTCCATAATTAATGGTCACATTTTCAATTGGACCAGTTGCATTTTTAGATTTAGTGGTATAACTTGATATTTCTGTTTCTGTAGAAGCATATGAAATTTTTTCTGGTTTTGAAATTAATGATATATCAAATGTAGTTGAACCTATCGAAGTATTAAAAATCCTATGTGTGCCATTGTAAGTACTGTCAATATAATTAATACTTGAAGCATTTACAACATCAACAAAATCAGAAGTGCTTATATATCCACTCTTTTGAATATTATAGTATAATCTAACAGGATTATCTTCATAATAACTTAAAGTAAGTAATGCATCAGTTGGTTTATTGATACTGGTGGTTCCTATTCCAGCAGTTCCAACTCCAGTTACTTGAAATGAGCTAGTAGTTCCAGTAGAAACAAATTCATTTTTAAATTGATCATCATAAAATATTTTAAAGTCAAATCCCTCCAATGATGAGTGTCCAATACCAAAAACAAGACTGTTATTTCTTACTACATTAATTTCTGGATTTACTAAAGAAAATTCATGATTACTTCCTGTAGAAGAGAAATCTATTAGTCTAACAGGAAATATTACATCTCTCAATGTTTCTGTTAAATTAAAATTATTATCATCTACTCTATAAACAAAATATGATTCATTATTATTTAAACCCTCAATTGGATTATTAGAGGTATAATAAACTTTTTGACCAGTGAAGAATCCATGATTTACTATATTTACATTATTAGTAGATGAATTTATACCACTGGTTGAACATGTTTTTGAATTTATTAATAGTTTTTCAGAATCTAGATCATATTTTACATTTACATGAGTAGACGTACCAATACCAACTGATTGATTAGGTACAATATTCAATGTTATGAACTCACCTTTATCGAGACCATGAGCAGTTGAAAGTCCAATAGTAGATACAACTCTTTCTAATTTAGATGTTATTTGATTGAAATTACTGCTGAAAGAATATTCAAAACTACTTGAACCAACTTTTGTATCACCTACAAATGATAAACCTGATGTATTTGTTGTTAAACCAACTTGTGTAACAATACCAATAAAATTATCTGATTTTTTAATTACAAATACATCTTGAGTGTTTCCTGATTCTGGAATGTTAAACGTAGTAACACCATCATCCTTTGAAACAGTTAAAGCGTATCCCGCATTTGGTTTTGTTAAAGTAATTCTTTGATTGGTAGTAAACGGATGATTTGGTAATCTAATACTTTGAAGTGGTGTAGAAACGACCTTTGTTAAATCACCTAAAGTTGATAATGATGTTGAACCTAAACCTACAACAGTTCCTACTCCAATTGACTCATGAGGATTAAAAAATATTTGGTCATTTATTTTGGAATCAAATTCTGTTATGCCTATTCCAGAATTAAGTAATGTAAACTTATTTGAAAGGACATCAACTTGAGTTCCAACGGTATGAACACCAGATACTGCTCCTCTTTTTACTCTTAAAATTTTATTAACATCGAATTTATTAAGAACTTTTAGTTTTTCTGTACCAATACCTATACTACTTCCAATAGAAATTTGCTCTGGTACACTTGATACATATATGTCAGTCACAACTCCAGTTGTAGCAGAATTAGGAATTTCTTGATAAAGTACAGTTCTTCCAGTTTCTATTGAAATACTAAATGAATCATTTAATCCAGTTACAAGTGTTGTGCTTATACCTGAAATAGATACTATATCACCATTATTAAGAGATGGTGAAGTTGATATAAACGCTGAGAAGTTTCCATTTTTACTTCTTGTTAATACCACATTATTAAATGTATCAGTATTTGTTTCAATAGATGTTATATTTTTACCTTTTAATTCACTTACGGATACACTTAATCCACCACCTTTCGTATCAGTATTATCAAATTCTGCAGTATTTCCTATTTTATAATTATCACCAGAATTTAAAATTTGAATAGAATCAACTGAACCAAAAGATGTCGATTCAACGACTGTGACTTGTCGAGATATTTCATTTGATTCAACTATGAAATCATTATCTGCAAATTCATCCGATACTTTGTAAGGATATGTATTTCTTATTAAATTTGATTTTTCTACATTAAAACTTTTTTGTGTTAACTTATAATTATTTTCAACAGGATTTGACCTAAAACTATTACCTATAAAAAATGGAAACTTAGGTTCTAAAGATATTGAAGTTATTCCAACAAAATATGCATACACACCATTTGGATATTCTGGTGTTCTACAATATCTTCCATTATGAATATCTAAATCACCAACGTTAGTAAATACATAATCATCAACAAAAAACCCATTACTAAATGATGGTGGTCTATCAATTATAGCAGATCCATCTAATTCATAACCTGTGTCTAATATCCTAATCTCAGAGTCACTATTATTAGGATCACTATATCCATATGGACCATATATTGGATTACCATCATATGCCCAACCAATAATAGGTGAGTGTTTTACACCATCATCTCCGAACGTATCATTTCCAATTTGAGTAGAATATCCAACAATAGAATATTTTAATGTCCCCTCAGATTCTACTAATGCTTCATTACCATATCTTTCAAATGAGTTTGTATATAAACTTCTAATACTTGTTTCAAATTTACACTCACTACCACGGTTAGTAACAATTATTGATATTTTATCCTCTTCATAAAGGATTCCACCGTTTAAAATAATTACATCGGTAATTTTTCCATTTTCTACTACAGCTCTTAATTTTCCACCTATTCCTGTTCCAATTCCTACTACTTCTAAATCAGGAGCACTTGTATAATTCTCACCTTTTGATTGTATTTCTACATAACTAATACTTCCATTTGTAATAATGGGTTTTAATTCTGCATTTTTACCTAATTGTCTTTTTATATTTACTGGTTTTTCTAAATTTAATATTTCCGATCCATATCCACTTCCTTTTTCATATAAAAATAGTTGAGATATTCCACCTTTAATAACTGGTGTTGCAGTGATAACACCAACATCTGTATTAGCAAGTTCATAATTTATCTTTAAATTTATATCAGGATATTTAAATACTTGAAATCCAGTTCCTGAATTTGGGAATTTAATATAATCTAATCTTTCAAAATTATCAGTTATTGTGCCACCTATACCAGCATCAGTTAATCTAAATGTATTATCATCAATTTTTAATACACTATAGTAATTTGATGTTGTATTAATACCAGTATATGTTGATAATCCAGATATAGTTTGTGGTTGAGTTGTTCCTAATCCGACTTTGGTGCTATAAACAACTTTTTCACCTGTAAAGAATTTATGATCTTTAAAAAATATTGTATGGTCAGTTGTGCTTATCCCAGTTGGATTAACAAATGCTTGTCTGTTTTCATATTCTCCACCATCAAGAACTCTAATATCTTTTAATGTTTTTTCATCTCTTAAAAGTTTAAATTTATGAATACCACCTTTGTTAAAAGTTGTGAATCCTACAGTGTTGATACCAGTGTTATAGTCATTAAGACTCTGAAATAATTTAATCGTATTTGAATTAACGACAGAGGGATAATAGACTGCTTTATCAACTAAACTAGTTGTACCAAGTCCAACCACAGATAGAGCATCATTTCCGACAGTTCCAACTCCTAATGGAATATTACCATTTGCGTTGTAAATTAAAGGAACCCCACTTGCAATATGATGATCAGATAAAAACGTAATGGTTTCATTTACATTATCAACGCCTCCAAAATCAGAAACTAATCTACCATCAAATGATATTTCTCTTCTTCTACTTAATAAAACAGGTTCAAAACTTCCACCAAACCCATTTCCACCATCTACTTCCACTGAAATCACTTGCTGTATATCAAAATCTTGTGGATCTATTTGAATATCTGTAATTGTTCCTAAAATAACTGGTTGTACTAAAGCTGTTGTTTTTCCTGTGCCAGGTGATGATACGTTTAACACAGGGGGGTTAATTAAGTCATAATCTAATCCTGGATTCAATACATTAATATCTTCTATTGGTCCATAATATATTTGATCTTTAGACTTATAATTTAATATCTCAACTCCATTTATTAATAAACCAGTAGGGTTTGGAGTAGTAGATATTATATCTGAATTTTCTAAGTTGGGTTCAAGTGGAAATTCTTTTAATAGTTTTTGAGGACTTATTTTTTGATCTAAAGTTCCTATTAAAGAAAAAGTATGAGTTCCAGTATTTGCTGGTAATGATTCAAATTCTATAAAATCAACAACAGGAATAAACGATCTTGACCTATATAATCTAATTTGATTTTTAGCAATAACTTCTACAAAATATGTTCCCTCTTCTAAACCTGGTATAATTGTTCCTTGCGCTGAATAACTTATTTCATCTCCAGTTATAAAACCAACATCTTGAGAGAAAGAAATTATACTATATTTGAGTGTGTTTGGATTATAACCCTGTATATCTACATTTGCTGTTGCATTAGGAATAACAGATTGAGTTATAGATTTATTAATTGTATATGAAGGTAAAGAATTAGATGCAACATACATTCTCTCATCAGAATCATTATAAACATTGGTAATATCTGAAGTAATGACATTATTACCAAATTCCATGTCTACAACAGAACTTTTTGCTGTTTTAATTTTTCTTCTGATGTCGTATGTTCTATTTGGTTCAGTGCTAAATGTACTACCTGGTAAAACACCACTTAGGGGATTTATGTTAATTGTTTTTGTAGATACACTCACACTATTAACAACACCACTTCCTGCTATATTTTCCTCATCTCTAAAAAGTATTTCAATCTCATCATTTACCCTAATACTTGATTTATCAATGTCGTTTGTAAATAAAACAAAATTATCCCCAGATATACTTTCAACTTGGAACCTTGAGGCAGTATTATAAATCCAAGAATTAGCAAATATTTGTTTTCTTGATTTGTTTGTACCTGTATCTGTTATTTTTTCACCAACATTCTTTACAGTTATTTTTTCCCCCTCTGATACTAAATTAATATCAGTTGTTGGTTTAAATTCTGATAAAACACCTGTTATACGTAATTCTACAACTTTATTTAAATCTCCTTCTTCATAACCATAGTAGAACACATTTGATCTAACATCATCAGTGGGTGATATTGGTGAAACTATATTTTCACAATCAAAAAATTGGTTTAATGATTTACTTCCATAATAAATGTTCGTATTAATACCAGAAACAATAAATCCAGTTGTTCCAAAACCAACTGTTGAATCAACAGTCAAAACACTAGCACCTGCTGATACATTTGTTATAGATCTTGTAATGCCAGGTATAGTAAAGGTTCCTTCAATTAAATCTTTATCATTAAATCCTACAAATAAACCTAATTTAAAATATAATTTGTTTTTTCTAGTTAAAGGTGAAACATCAGAGACTGATGCTGCAATCGGTGCCCTAGTTGCAGAGTCTGATGATTTTATAATTGTTTGACCCAATAATTTTAATGGATTTCCCTTAATTGCCTCTACTAAAAGTATTTCCCTTCTAATATATTCTGCTGATGAAGGTTTTATTAGATATTCTTCTAAATCAACAACTTTTGGAGTTTCATTATATAATACATTGAATAAAATCCTAAAAGATTCTTCTGTTCCTTTAGATTGGTAAAATGCTCTTGAACTTTTTATAAAATTGCTAGCGTCTAAATTTTTAACAAAATCTACATTTTCCAAACCTGGTGTTAACGTTGTTTTTGTTTTTTTGTAAAATTCTTTTAAAAATAAAGCACTAAGATTTAAAACAGTAGAGTCTGTTTCATGATTAATAGCATTCGTATCGGAAAAAGTAAGTTCAGAAGGATTATTTTCTGCATGATATGTTGTGATACCACTAAATCCACGAATACAACCAGTAAAACTATTTGTAGTAATTCCTGTATATGTTATTACTTCATTTTCAATCTTAAAAAGACCATACTCTTTTGGAAATCCCTTCGTACTACTAACATTTACAGTTGTATCAGTAGTTGTTATACCACTGGTTAATTTTGTTTCTCCTACAACTACTTCTGGTGTTAAATTATCTAATTTAATATACTGATCTAAATTATCAGTTAGATCAATTACTCCCCCTTGATACTCCTGAGAGATATAATATTGTTTTAAAAAATCTACTGCTTTAGGACTTTCAGATGTTAGAAACTCAGGTAGTTGGTTCTCTATTATCTGTTGGACTTTGACTCTTTTATCAATTCCAGTTGTTATCATATTATCCTCTTATCAATTTTCCGTTTGAATAACTCGATGTAACTTTATAACCAACACCAGATATCTGCTCACCAGAAGTAATAGTGTCTTTAACCATATTTATCTCACTATTATCAATGGAAAATGATAAGTACAAATCTTTCAATCCAATAACATCATTTGATTCTGGAAAGGCTTGTATTTCAATGATATTATTATCTTTTTCAGTCGAAGTAATATTAATAGTATTTAAAATTACTTCTCCATGAACATAATCAACAATACCAGCTGATGGTATAATTAATCGGTTTTCTGATGCATCTTGACCTATTCTAATAACTCCTAAAACACCTTTACCGCTTCCATCTAATGTTCCATCACTGTTTCTATTAGGTATATCTGTAAAATATAACATACTAGATTCTCCCTGAACAGTAAATCCAGTGCTCTTTATATTTTTACCCTCTGGATTTATATTAAAAGCATTACCAAAACATAATTCATATTGTGCAGATTGATTTACTAACGCTTTTAGATTCCTTCTTATTCTAACTCTAGTAATATTTGATGATATTGCATCATCAATTTGGTCTATAACATTTAATACCTTACTATATTTAAATCTACCACCAAATTTATTTAAATCAACTGATTGACTATAAAATGTTAGACCACTAATAATATTTGTTTTTAAATTCGATGATGTAGATACTTGAGCTGGGTTATAATAGACAAAAGACTCAAGTTCAACATATAATACTTTTAAATCAATTATTTTTTGATTTATACCAGTTAATGAATAGTTTTTCAGTCTTGATAAAATTATAGTTTTATCATAGTCTGATACAAATTCACCATTTTTAGGTTTTATGGTGATAGAAACAGTTCCAAATTCAGGTGGATCTAGTTCTTCTCCACCAACAACTGCAACTGACTCTGTATTGGGATAAATGGTTTGTATTATAGTCTCGTAATCACGGGCTGTGACTGCTCTGTACTGTGATGAATACAGTCTAGGTGCAAAATACTTAATTGAGTTAATTGACTCAATATTGCCTCCGTTAGCTGCCGCTGAGTTGGTTGTTATTTGCGGTGTAGTTGATGGAATTTGAATTTGATTAGATGATGATACTACACTTCCTGCATAGTTAAATGATGAAGGACCGTTACCCTCTCTTCCATCAGTAACAATGTATGAAACGACTATTTCACTATCATTTTCCAGTTTTTTCCCGAAAATACCATCACCGAATAGCAATTCATATCTTTCATCTGCTATTTCCTGAATTAAATATATCTCAGATGTATTTGTGATGTTTAATATATTATCTACCTTATTATATTCTCTTGATGTATCATCTCCCTCTCCTCTAATCTTAACAACAATGGTTGATGTATCAACAAATGAATTTTCAATTATGAATCTTTGATCAAGTGAACCATCAACTGTAAATGTTTTATTTAAATAAGTTCCCTGATACACTATTATATCGTTAAATGATGCTGTGCTTGATATAACATTTCCAGCACCGTCAACTGCCTGAGTTGTAACGGTTGTTATCGACTCAGGTATTGAAAATACATATGAAGTATCACTACTTGACCCAACACATACTAACCCTGCCTGTAGTGTAAGAGTTGGAGTGTTACCACTAACTGTGACGTTAAAAGAAATTGTTGCTTGAGCAGCAGTTCTTGATTTTGGAACGTATCCAACATTTCGAGCAAGAGATACAACGTTCTCTCTTAATGTTGCAGAGTCTAAAAATGACTCATTCACAATCATATTTGAATTAAACGCCGTGATGTAAGTATTATAAGCTAAAGTATCAATTAAAACCGAAAAATTAGAACCCTCAAAGTCAAAATCCGTAAAATCAGAGTTGGCACGAATATAATCTTTGATTGAGGTCTTGATTTGATCAAAATCTAGGTTTGTAAACTTAGTAAAAGGCATTTATCTTGTTGCTTCGAGTATGAAGGAAAATTCTTGTGTTGGGATCTCCTGTCCAACGATATCAAAAAATACTGTAACCTCAAATTCATTTAAATCAGGAACTGGTAATACCTCAACAGTGAGATTTTCAACTCTTGGTTCAAAATTTTCTATTACAATCTCAATTTGGTCTTGAATTGTTGATGCAGTTCCATAATCTACAAATTCAAATAAGCTACTTCGCACATCTGACCCCAAAACAGAGTTAAAGAACCTTTCAGTGGGGATGGTTTGTACTAAATTTCTAACAGATCTCTTTATTGCGTTCTCATTTCTAAGAATTGTAAGATCTTTTGTGACTGGATGGGGTCTAAAAGACAAATTTATGTCTTTAAATGCCCTTGATATCCGTTTTATAGCCATTTAAACAGTTATTTCCTGTTTTATTTATGACACTTTTTACAGAATATTATTATTTATCGAGATTTTGCTTTAAATTCATGTTTACTATCGAATAATCCTCTTCAAGCACCTCTTTTAAGTAAGATTTGTCCCAATATTTGTAATAATCTGTTTTTGAAAGTTTTTTTCTTGCTTCTGTTAACTCTTTTCTTGGTTGACAGAGCACTAAATTGTATTTTCCGTTACTTGTTTGTATACCTTGTATGTAAGTTTTTGTTTTTCCATGATCTGCTATAAATTTATAGTCAGAATAGTTGCGATTATAGTCATCTACAGCATCATATAGGAAATTTTTGCTTATATTATCCTCAACAACGTAGATTATAACATCATAATCAGCATTTGGAACAATTTGGCATAATTTTTCATCAATAATTGCAAAATTTGACTTTGAGGCATAAGGACATATTGCAAAATTACCTAATTCTGGTCTAATTTTTGATAATTGACCAATCCAATGTAAAATATATCTACTCTTCTCGTCTTTCATCAGGTGTTGTCCAGAAATAATCATCACAATCACCTAAACGACCCCAGTTTACATCATTCTCAACCTCAAAAATTCTTGTTGATACCTTAAAATCAGGTATTTTTACGTTTTGTGGTGTCATTGAGGTGTCATAGATGCGACATCGGTTGTTTGGATAGAGTGCAAACTGTCCATTTCTTAATTGAATAAGATTAAATGACTTATGTTCATCAGGCATCTCACTTGTAGAAGCATCAATCTGGTCAAAATCACCATGATAGTTGTCCAAAGTGCAAATATACTGCCCTTTTTGGTTGCCAAAGTGCCTTGTACGCAACTCCCACTCCATTGGTGCGACAAATTGCTTTACAATTACTGTAAAATCGTAGTCCATACAGTTCCAAAATTGTAAATTAACCAAATCCATATCAGGATCTGGTATTTTTGGAGATGATAAGAACGCGGATATTGGTAATTTATCATACATTGCTCCATATTCTGGTAAATATGTCTCAAAATAAAAAGCACGACCTTGAATTGACTTAGCAGTAACCCATAAACCCTCTACAAATTCACCATGACCCGATTGAAAGTCAGTTAGATATTCTTTTCTTACCCATACTTTCTTTGTGGGTAAGTTTGCTATGTAGTTTGCCATGTATCAAAAAAGTTTGAAATTTCGTATCCGTCTAATTTTGCTTTGTAGTCTGATGATTCTCCCAAGTAGAAGTAGTCATAACCTAGTCTTTTATATAGTGCAATCTCACTCTTATTTGCAATATGTCCAAGACTTAATTTTTTGTTCTTATAATTCCATGCGAACTGGTCAGCCCATACACTATTCACACTATTAAAACGATATGCAAGAGTGAAGGCAACTAATTCATTCCCATCATAGTATCCAATCACATCAGAATGAGGAAGTTCAAACTCCTCAACGAAGATTGGAACAATATCTTTAAACTTTTTGTAAGTTACATATTGTTTGTAAATTTCTAAACATCGGTTAAAAGAAGAACCATCAAGAATACGGTAGTTGTGATACTCTTGATAGTTTGTGTCTTTTAATCGAATGCGACAGAACATTATTTACCTTGACCTTTATATCTTTTACGAGCCGAGTTACGGGCGGTAGCCGAATATTTTGTGTGTTTTCCTTTTCCTTGTCGAGTTTTTTTCGGACGGGTTTCGATTGTATTACCCATACTAAATGTTTTTGCCATTAATCTTCCTCAATTTCAGTTCTAAGTTCGAGCGGATGCGGAGTTCCTTTTTCAAAAAACTCATCTGCTAAATCCTGCATTTTATTCATATATTCTTCCTCTGTCAGATTCTCAAAAAGAACCTCACCTTTATAAGTAATTTTATATAACTCTTGTTTTTTCATGTCCTACACGAATACGAGGGTCACACAAAATACGGAAACCTGCCTCTTTTGCGTCTAAACAGAATGAGACATCTTCTCCACACATGTCCTGTACAGCACCAGATTCAAATACTTGCATCTTCGGAGCAAACCACGGATATTTCATCTGTTCATCTTCAAAGACACCGTGCTTTATCAACAACCATCCGAAACCTGCATAGTCCACTGTGAAAGGTTTCTTTCTTTTTGCAATCGAATCAAGTGTTTCATGATTCATTACACCACCATTACCTTTGAAATCATCTTCATCTAACCAATGTGCTACAGATGTTGTTCTTCCATCTTCAGTACAATACCAACCTGATGCAATCTTTTCGTCCATTAAAACAAGTTGATAGAACTTTTCAACGTTAAAGACAATATCAGAGTCAATCCATAATTGATAATCATACTTTAACTTACCATCCCAAGGTAACTGGTCAGGACCTCGAAGAACATTTGCACCAAGACACTTACATCGGGCAAAATTTACCATTGATGAATAATCTTGTGATATTTGAATACTTGCTTTGTTTTGAACTAAGTCAAAGCATAGTGTCACAAAGTTCTTTAGAAATGTATATGATACTCCTCGACCTGGCAAACAGAATACTACTGTCTTACCTGCTATCATTCTTTTTGCTTTATCGTAATCCCATTCTGGTGTTTCTGCCTGTTTTTTTGCTTTTGCAGCAGCTGATTTAACAGTAAATCCTTTTGCCATACTAATGTTCAATTATAATTATATAATACACTATTATCTATACGTTGTCAATAAGAGTGCTCTGTGATGTTATCCGAATTAACCCTCATGTTCAGTATAATACCAAGTTACTGCAACTCTTTTTTTACCAGATGTGACTTTTTCTCCAGAATGTGGATAACACCAATTTGATGGAAATATTAAACCTTGACCAACTTTGGGTTTATATGATTCATGTGGAAACAATGTTCGACCACCTTCAAAATCATTTGTAAGATAAACAATAACTGATACGACTCGATGAAATTCTGAATCATTTTTAAAATCACTCTGATCATGATGATAATTGTAATGTTGATTTAATTGATAATCAATGATACCTATTGACTCTCTCCAACATGTTGTTCCTCTTCCACCTACCATTGGATATCCATCGAACATATGATTTATCTTCATGAGTCGATTTTTATATTCATACAAAGCTTCATTAATTTTTGTATGAAACTTTAATGTGATTGGATGAGAATCATCTAATGATGTACCATTACTACTTCTAACACTATTATCAACCGAATCCATATTCTCCTCACTCATGATGGTACATGGTGTAAATTCTAAAGTATCAATATAAGTGTTTAATTCATTAACTTCTTCTTCTGTTAGAATATCAAGTATTTGTATCAGTTGGTTCATTAATAAGAATGTTCTTCAATTTTTCCTTGTATGCAAGCATCATCTATACACTCAACATATGTGAGTTCTTCTTTAAAATATGAATAATATATTTTTCCCCAGATTATATCAAACTCCTCTTGATTTAAATTCTTAAACAGACATTTATCGTTTAAGTAGATGTGATAGTTTTTCATTTGTCTTTTCTTAAAACAACTACTGGTGCGATGACACGATGAAACTCTCGAAAGTATTCCATACGGTCTTTTGCATACTCACGTTCTTCTTTCTTTTTAGTCATCCTTTTCTGTAATGATTACTTCTTCTGTATCAATATTAAATCGAAGTTCAGTTCCCTCATACCAATTCATGTCATTCATTATCCATTCTGGTATGATAGTATAGTATTCCCCAGTATTCGGATCAGTCTCTATGGTGGTGAAAATTTCTGCGGGATTTTTTTTCATGTAGATGGATTTCATTTTTCTTTTTCAGTTTATATATTATTGGGAAAATTTTTGTATATAAAATGCAACATTTATCACGCTTCCGTAACACTTTGTAGGTTAGGTTCCCACC
>Ga0310343_10000075_pt1 | contig 39345 bp, 58 predicted proteins | sample HC15DNA2025_MG_FD_203519 | JGI IMG/M metagenome (GOLD analysis project Ga0310343, IMG submission 203519) | Marine microbial communities from station ALOHA, North Pacific Subtropical Gyre - HC15-DNA-20-25_MG | ecosystem: Environmental > Aquatic > Marine > Oceanic | place: Pacific Ocean: North...
GTATAGAAAGATTATATTTAGAAACAAAAAAAAGATACTTAGGCAAATTCCATGCAGGACATAATCTACTTTTACTTACTGATGAAGGATTGATTTTGTACGAGACAAGATACAAAAACATTAATTTTAAACATGGTTCTAAAGTAAAAGAAAAAATACGCAAATTGCCATTTTTTAATTACAAAATAGATGGATTTATTGAGATAGCAAGGCAAGCACATTTTAATGTTGGATATAACGCAGATTGGGTTTATAGAAACTTTTATGGTAGAAAACTTATAAAAGAACTTAAAAAATATCACAAACAATTCAAAAAATTATAATTAAAAGAATGAAAAAGTTAAAAATGATTGATCTATTCAGTGGCGGTGGAATGTTCTCCTACGCTGCTGAAAAACTTGTTGGCGGTATTGAAACAATACAATTTTGTGAAATTGATTCATACTGTAAAAAAGTTCTTAAAAAACATTGGCCTTTAGTTCCTATTCACGATGACATCAGAACCTACAAACCAGAACCATATTCAGCAGACATTGTGGTCGGAGGATTTCCTTGCCAAGATTTGTCCTGTAGTGGCAAACGCCTTGGTATCACAAAAGAAACGAGGTCTGGCCTCTTTTACGAACTCATGCGAGTCGTATGCGTGGTTCGACCCAAATACGTCATCATGGAAAACGTGGCAGCGATCCTTAATAACGGATTGGGAATTGTTCTCGGAGAGCTTTCCAAGGCAGGGTTTGATGCAGAATGGGGAACTTTTCGAGCAAGCGATTATGTCCGAGCCGCCCACCACAGAGATCGATGGTTTTGCATTGCAATTAACAGAGACTTTACCGACCCCAACAGCGATGGATATAAGAGAAGATGGGCTGAAACACGCAACAAAAATGCTGCAGGGGAAAACTCACAGATCATCAGGCCAACCAATACAGGTGACTTTGAGCGACAAAGTAATGATGAATCAAATCAAGGACAATCCAGAGTTGATGAAAATTTATCAGGATCATCAAATACAGGAAAGGCCATATCTCCCAAGTCAGGAGGAGTTTGTGAGTTATCTAAGAAAACAAGCAACGATCAAGGAACTAGCAGCCAAGACAAATATCAGGAAAACAAAGATAGAACATTGGTTTCGGAAGGACAAAGCGGGATTCAGTTATCCCAGCATCGAGGATTGGGAAGTGATAAAACCACATTTGATAGAGATTCAATTCGACAAAGAAATGACAACAGTGAAAACAAAGGAGTGGACTTCCAAAAGTCCAATATTACCAACTCCGACAGCATCGGACATCGAGGGAGGGACAGCCAAAGATGTTCAGTTCAAGAACGGCAGCTTTTACAGGGAGAACAAGAAAGGGGAAAGGTGGGGAGTAAAACTCAGGGATGCAATAACAATACTCCCAACACCAACAACAATGGATCATTTATCCCAAAGAAGCCCACAGGCACTGAAAAATTTGATGGAGGGAGCAAAGAAAGGAAGGAAATCTTTGTCAAATCTGAGGGAAGCAGTCAATCCAGAAACTCAAGAACTGTTCAACAAACTTCAAAATGGAGAAACACAGAACACTTACTCAACCCAAACTGGAAAGAATATGGTGTTGAACCCGCAATTTGTGGAGATCCTGATGGGCCTACCTCTGAACTACTCACAAATCGAGCCAGCAGACTTAAGTTGCTCGGAAACGGATTAGTGCCGCAATGTGCAGCTATCCCTCTACAACGTGTTCTGGATTTAGAAAATGAATCACAAACTTGAATTTCAGTTCAAAAAAGCTTTTTTAGAGCAAGAATCAGAGAAATTTATTGATTATCTTTGTGAGCCTAGAACGAGAAGAGAAGTTTATGTTGCAATAGAAAAGATTGCATTATTACAGTTAGAGATTCAAAATTGTGAGGATATTATTTACAGCGCAAATATTCCAGAATGTGATGATCCGTTGTTTTAAGAGTTAATATCTAAATGTAAGAGATTGCCCATGCTTCGCTACCTCAAACGATACATGAACATCTTTCTCAACATCAAAGCTGAAGATGCCCATAGGCTCAGACAGTTTTTGAAAAAGAACCCATCAACTAAAGGATCTGGTGTTTCAAGAGAACATCTTGACGCTGGTATTATTTCCAGAGTTGTTTTTCAATTAGAACACGCTTTAAATGAATTATGAGAGTCGGGTAGCCTGACGATCCATTGCAAAGCTGGATCTGAAAGCCATACAATACCTACTGAGACTTAGGAAAGGCAGGGGAGCAAGCGAAGTGCTTATCCATCACCCGACTACTCTTTTAAAATATATTTAGCTTTTATGTCATCAATAATCATTTCTGGATATTGAAGAGTTTGCCATCTATGACCACATTCAAGACATAATCTGCGTCTTAGAATAATATGTTTTTTATTTCTCTCTGATCTAATTACTTTTTGATCGGTGTATTCAACACAAATAGGACATTTAATCCAAGTTAGACGTTTCATTTATTGTTTTTATTTTTATGTTTGCACCAGTTTCAGATTCTGTTTCGCAATACTTTTTGACAGCGTGTAAAGATACAACTTGGCTATCGTCAGCAAATGCGGACTTAGTTAGACTATCCAGTAATGCTCTGCAATGTTTGTCTAGATCACCTTTGTTTTTGTTGGTGATATACACAGGGGCAGCTTGACGCACCATGCCATTTGGGAGATAGTGCTTTTGCGGCCTTTTAAAAAAGAAACTTACCTCTATTTCAACTGGTTCTAATATTATATCGGTCACAATCAACTTCGCCCTCATTTCCACCTGTTTTCGCCATGACCTTAGACGCTTACTTGTCTCAACCATTATTCCATTGCCTATATGTTTTTTGCTTCCCTGTGGAGCAGATTCCATGCCTTTTACAGAAATAATATATTCCATAGAAAATGAGTTTTATTCCAGAGAATACCCCATTTATCGCATTGCCAACAGCTTTAAAAGGTAAAGTCACACCAAACCAACTTTCAGTGATTTGGGTATTGCAGTCATATTATCCAAACATTTGGCCAAGCTACCAGACCATTGCTAAGGACGCAATGATGTCCTCTCGCACAGTCATAAGAACTGTCAACCAATTAGTAGAACTTGGATTGCTACAAAAACAAATAAGGATTGATGAAAATAACCAGATGACAAACTGCTACAGAGTCACTGTCTGGAAACATTTTAAACCATCACCTGTGATAAGCCCATCGATAACAAGAGGGGGTGTCTTAGAGTCACAGGGGGGTGACAGAGAGTCACAGGGGTTATGTCAAAAAGTCATAGCCCCTATGTCACAGAGTCACCCTAAGAAAAACAATATAACTAAAACAATTAACTATAAAAATAAAAGCTTTGAACCTTTTTGGAAAACTTATCTAGAAATACCAAAAGACATGAGAACAATATCCCTGTCAAAAAAGCTTGCATACAATGAATTTATGAAATTAGATACAAACACAAGGGACAAACTGAAACAGTGCCTTGAGGCCGATTTGAGAGCCAGAACAAAGACACTTAAAGCTGATAAGTTTACTCCATTATTTCCTGATGCACACCGCTGGATAAAAAATGGTCAATATGAACAATATTTATTGACACTGGATAAAAAAGCACCTACATTAAGAAAACCCAAAACCACCCCTTTTTAAATGAAAAATTATAAACGATCACCCATTGATCGGGAAGTTACTTTTAAAGCACCACATTACGAATGTCATGCTTGTAACGATTCTGGAATAATCCATAATTCTGATGGACTAATCAACCATCACTTGCCTGATTATGATATAGATGACTCAGGAAAACGCTGTGGTGGACAGGATTTAGCTCTGATATGCTGGTGTGCAGCTGCTAACGCAACTTACGATCAAGACAATCAATTAATCTGTAAAGGTTATAGGGATTTAGATAACAACATAAGAAACAATCTTGGTGTAAATCTTGATATTGATATTGTTAGAGAAATTCATAATATTAGAAAAGAAAATTGGATAAAAACAACCAAATTAATGAATAAGATTATTGCTGATAATTTAAAAAAGAAAAAAACTAAATTGCCACCAGAAGTCCAAAAAGTAAAACGTCAACTAGCAAACTTTACTATTAAATCATTATGAATGAAGAAGAATTAAAAATGAGAAGGAGACATCAAATGATGTATAAAATCAATCAAGAGTATTTTAAAGATGGTAAATTTAGAAATTTACATGAATTTTATTTAGAAAATGAAAAAATACTAAATGATTATGAAAAACAAAGACTTTGACAGCTTTAATAATGACCGCATCAATGCACTAAGAAAAAGGATTGATGAACTCATATACTTAAAAAATAGCTGGGAAAAACAAAGTAAATCGACAAAAACTAACGATTGACGCTACATTTAGAATAATAAAAACCATAACTTTATAGTGTCTAACGGCAGAACTAGTAAGAATGAGCATGAGTTCAGAGTGAACAAAGTTGCAAAGCTTTTATCTGTTGGCACTGTTCGATCAGAAATAAGTCAGTTTGCATCAACTGAGTGGGGTGTTAGTCAAAGATCAATAGATAGATATATTCAAGAAGCAACTGTGATCTTAAAGCAAGACTTTGATATTGACCGTAGACAATTTACGGCTGAAGTTTTAGCTCAGTATGCCTCATTGGCAAAAGAGGCTAGAAAATCAGGGCAGCTTACAGTTGCTTTAGGCTGTATTAATTCAATGGCAAAGGTCGGTCAGGTGATGTCTTGAGCATACTGAACAGAGAAGGATCAGTCTTAGATCACATAGGTAGTCACTACACTGACATTGATACTGGAGAGCTACTGGAAAGAATTAGAAATGACTTACACCCACCACAGCAACAGTTCTTTGATAATCAGAATGAAATAGTAGGACTTAGTGCAGGATATGGTGCTGGTAAGACAAGAGCTTTGTGCAGTATGGCCGTAAAGCTTGCAGCCCAAAACATAGGATTTATTGGTGCTGTTATGGAACCTACTGCCCCATTGATTAGAGACATTTGGCAAACAGACTTTGAGTTGTTCCTTGAGCAGTATGAGATTCCATATACTTTCAGAGCTAGTCCGCTACCAGAATATACTTTGCACTTTAAAGAAGGTGATAGCAAGCTGCTATGCAGATCCTTTGAAAACTGGAGCAGAATTATAGGACTCAATTTATCGCACGTTCTAGTTGATGAAATAGATGTTGTTTCACCTACTATTGCTGACAAAGCTTTCCCAAAGATATTGGGACGATTAAGAGCTGGTAATGTTCGCCAGTTTTGTGCAGCAAGTACACCAGAAGGATTTAGATGGCTATATAACACCTTCGGTACAGATGAAGCAAAGGAGAGAACAGACAGGCAGCTAATTAAGATGAGGACAGAAGATAACCCACATTTGCCCAGTGACTTCATTGAACGTATGCAAAGCAACTATGACCCATCAATGTTGCAAGCTTACCTAAATGGAGAGTTTATTAACTTAACCACTGGGCAAGTATATAGTCGCTTTACTAGAGAACAGAATGTTACAAACATCAAGCCTGACATTGGCCTTGAACCTCTTAGAATTGGGGTCGATTTTAATATTTCAAACACAAACGCTGTAATCGGTATTGTTCAAGATCAAAAATTGTTAATATTTGACGAAATTTCGGCTGCCTACGATACTGATTCATTGGCACAAACCATTAAGTCCAGATATCCTATGAACAAGATATACGTTTACCCAGATGCTAGTGGAGGAAACAGGAGTACAAATGCGAGCCAGACAGACATTGAGATACTGGCTGGATATGGTTTCAGCAATCAAAGTCCCCGTAGCAACCCGCCAGTCAGAGATAGGGTCGCTTCCGTACAGGCTTTACTATGTAACGGCAAGGGGGAAAGCCGTTTACAAATCCATGCCAGTTGCAGAAAGCTAATCGAATCAATGGAACTTCAGTCATATACAGAAAAAGGAGAACCAGATAAAGAGTCTGGCTATGACCACATGGCTGATGCTCTTGGGTATCTGATATGGAGAGAGTTCAATCCATTATTTGCAAGGTCGGGCAAACCTACAGGGATTAGAATATATTAAGATCATGGTATTATTGAGGCAAAACTGTGTATAGCTCACTAAATATTTACAATCAGCCCATAACAGTAGCTCCTACAACAGTTGTAAGCCCAAACGCAGCTTATCAACGCATGGCTCAGTTCTGGGATTTGATAGCAGATTTAAAGGAAGGGACATACAAGATTAGATCAGAACATAGGAAATACTTGCCTCAGTTAGAAAGGGAGGTAGATGACAGCTATGACCGCAGACTTGCAAGGTCAACAGTAGTCCCATATCTTCAGAGAATCGAGAAAATGTTGTCAGGTATGCTGGTTAGAAAGCCAGTAAGACTTGATGATGTATCTGACTTAGTAAGAGAACAGTTATTTGATGTAGACCTCGAAGGCAACGACTTGAATATTTGGCTTTATCAGACAGCAAGAATAGTAATATCATTCGGCCATTGTGGTGTTTTGGTAGATGCACCAAAGGAAGGCGAGAAAACAAGGCCATACTGGGTGACATATAAACCATCAGATATTTTAGGCTGGAGAACCGAGATCATAGATGGTTCAAGGGTACTCACACAAGTGCGTTTGTTGGAAAAGGTTGTTGAACCAGATGGAGCTTATGGTGAGAAGAACATTACACAGGTTAGGGTTTTAGAGCGTGGTAGATATGAAATCCACAGAAAAGACGATAAAAAAGGCGAATATAAATTGTTTGAAGAGGGTGAAATGAGCCTTAAAGACAAAATACCTTTTGCTGTAGCATATTCAAACAGAGTTGGATTTTATGAAAGCCGCAGTCCTTTATATGACATTGCTGAATTAAACTTAAAGCATTATCAGATCCAGTCTGACTTGGACAACATATTACACATCAGTTCTGTTCCATTACTTGCAGTCTTTGGCTATCCAAATGCAGATGAGATAACAACAGGCCCCAGTGAGGCATTAGCATTGCCACCTGAGTCTCGCATGGAATATATCAGTCCATCAGGAGATAGCTATGATAGTCAGTTCAAAAGACTTGATGATATTAAGGAACAGATAAATACTTTATCTTTAGCTGCAGTTCTTGGGCAGAAGTTAGTGGGAGAGACAGCAGAGGCTAAAAGAATTGATAGATCCCAGAATGACAGCACAATGATGGTTGTTGCCCAGCAGATGCAAGACTTGATTGATAACTGCCTTAAGTTTCATAGTGAGTATTTAAATGAGCCTAACGCTGGAAGCAGTTTTGTAAACAGAGACTTTGTTTCTACAAGATTAGAACCACAAGAGATCCAGTCATTACTTGCATTGTTTACCTCTGGCACAATTAGTCAGGAGACATTATTGAATCAGCTATCGGCTGGAGAGATTCTCGGTGATGACTTTGATGTTGAAGACGAGATCGAAACAACACAGAATGGAGGACTTGCAGAAAGGGAAGAGCTACCAGCCCCAGCGGAGGAGCCAGCGAACGCAGAGGACGAATGATAAATGTCCACTCCAGAGGTATTTTTTAGGGAAACTATTGATCTAAATAGATATAGTAATTCTGTTGCAAAAAAATATGCTGTTACTTACAACGAAATAATAGTCAATGCAGCAAAGCAACTTAAACAGATAGACCTTAGACAGCAAGCGGCAGACGCTGGTGTAGTAATAGCACCACAAACAAGAAAAAGACTTAGGGCAATAATCAAACAGTCAAAAGATAGTCTTGCCACTTGGTCAACTAAATCTGCCATTGATTTTAAAAAAGAACTTCAAGGGGTAACGATATTACAAAAAGATTTTATTGAGAATGAATTAAAAAAGGTTACAGCATCTGGTGATGTACCTATCAACAGCGTTGCCATAAGTCCAAAATATGCAGAGTCAGTGATAATGACTGATCCATCAAAAGTAAATATTTTTACAAGTAAAGCTTTTACAGAAGATAATTTTGTGAACTTTGGTTCTGGTAAATTTAGTCTTACTGCTACGCAAGGTGCTGCAATCAGACTGCCAAACGGCACAACAGTGAGCAAGGCATTTAGGGGTTTAGCAGAATCCTCGGCAGAAAGATTAGATTTAGCTGTTAGATCAGGAGTGTTTGCTGGTGAGTCACTAGATCAGATTACTAGGAGACTTGTTGGTAGGCTTGAGTTTGCAGACTTTGGCCCTTTATCTGTAAAGCAATTAGCTTTAGCTGGAGGAGAACTTACAAAAGTAGCTAATAATCAAATCTCAACAATTGTCAGAACATCTGTTAATCAGGTTACAAATCAGGCTTCACAGGCTGTGTATGCAGCAAATAAAAAGGTTGCACCAAAATATGAATATGTTGCAACGCTAGACTCAAGGACAAGTCCAATATGTCAAAGGTTAGATGGTCAGGTATTTGACTATAACAAAGGCCCTACACCACCTCAACACTTCAATTGTCGATCAACTACTGTCCCTGTTGTTGACTTTGATGGTTTGCAAAAAAAATATCCAACTCTTGAAAAACCGCCAGCGACTAAGCTTGATACAAGGCCAAGTATTACAGGGAGAGTGCCGCAGGGAACACCATACGGCAACTGGCTTTTACAACAGGATAGAAAGCTGCAAGTTAAGACTTTTGGTAATGAAGGAAAAGTAAACTTCTTTAAAAAACTTGCAAAGAAAGAAGGTTCTGGACAGGCAGCGTTACGGAAGATGATAAGAACAGATGGAAGCGAAAGAAGTTTGAAGGACTTAGAAAGATTGTATGGCAAACCTAGTGCTATCAAACCAGTAGTTCAAGCTGTTACTCCACCAGTTACAACACCTGAGCCAACAACCCCAGCACCTACAATTAAAACTTCACCTGTATTATCAACAGATGGCTTTGATGAATGGCTTGCTCAAAACAAACTTGCAAAAAACTCTCAGCAGTTCATTGAGGAAAGTTTAGACAGTATGGAGAATCTAAAAGGCGAAACAGGTAAAAATATCAAAAAAATGCGTAAATTTATGAAAAAGAATAAAGTTCTCTGTCACTTCAATATGAAACATGAGAAAACAAAGTCTTTTGATAAGCTACAAAGCAAGTTCCTTACTGGTAAAAACTTAGAAATTTTTGAAGATCAATATAAAACTACTGTTAAAAGATTTGATAGGTTCAGAGGAGAGAGGGTTTCAAACTACATGGACGAAATGTATCTTTATTGGCCTCGAAATGATATTGCAATTAAAACAGGTATACAACAGGCAAAACAAGGATTGCCAATTACTGATGAAAGATTTAAAGCATTAGTTTCTAAGAGTTATCTTAAAAATGCTACTGGTAACTCAAACGGCTTTACTAATCTCAGTTCGGCCATTGTCCATACAAGGTTGCGGGACGGGGCAAAGAAAATTAATGCTAGTCTTGCCAAAAAAATAAAAAAAAGTGCAGCCGATACTCTTGAAAATAATGCAAGTATTACAACCTTAGAAGGTATGGAGAGGTATACTGCTAAAGAGATCTGGTCAAACTCTCACCCTATGCCACAAGAATATGACTGGTTTTCCACATTTGTGCATGAAATGGGTCATCAAGTACACTTTGAGGCGGGGACACAGCCGCTGGGCAACAAGTTCAGAAGGCTGAAGGGCATGAAATTTGTTACTGAATACAGTAGAAAAAACATCAGAGAACAATTTGCCGAAGCTTTCACTCAATATATTTTTAACCCAGAAGGACTGAAAGATAAAGCACCCCGCTTATATAATTGGGTAGATTCAACAATTAACTTTGCATTAGAGGCCAAATGACACCAACTGAAGCACTAGAACTGTCAAAGCAGTTCCCAGAAAACAGAACAGTTCCTAGACGTATTGCAAATGCAATGAAAAAGACAAGGGGTGATGATAGAAAGAAATATGAACAAATTGTTGAGGGATTGTATGTTGACTGTCTTTCTATTGAGGATATTGATTTAATGGATAAATACTTTGACAACTAATGCCACTTAAGAAAGGGAAATCACAAAAGACTATTTCTGGCAACATACGTTTGCTAATGAAAGAGGGCAAAACATTAAAGCAAGCTCAAGCAATAGCTTTATCAACTGCTAAAAAACGCAAAAGGAAGTAATATAAAGACAGCTACTTTTATTGTCATGCCTTCACACTACGGATCAATGAAGCCCAAGGGTAAAAAGAAAAAGGTTAAGAAAGGAGGCAAAAAGTAATGGGATACATTTTTAAGGTACAGGGCGAAGAGGAAACGAAAAAGCCCAAAGAAACTAAGCTTACTGCTAAAAAGAAAACTAAAAAGTGAGAAGATTCCGCAAAGTTGCAAAAGATAAAAAAACTGGCGTTGCTAAGAAATATCTTAGTGGAGCCAAAAACAAGAGTGCAAAAGCGGCTGAAATAAAACGCACAGCGGAAGCTTACAAAAGAGGTGAATTTATTGATATAAAGGCAGTATCCAAATCTCGCACAAAACAAGATGGCTCCAAAAAGAAAACCACTGTCCGCCGCCGTAGAAAAAAGTCTTAGAGCAAAGGCAGAAAAATCCAAATTCACATATCGTCAGCTTGCAGCCGTTTACAGGCGTGGACAAGGTGCTTACTTATCTAGTGGATCAAGAAATGTTCCTATGGGTGCGTGGGCTATGGGAAGAGTTAATAGTTTCATTTCTGGAAAAGGTGGGGCTCGAAAAGCAGATGCTGATTTGTTGAGGAAAAAGAAGTGAGACTGACTACCAGACAAAAGAACACACTTGCAAAGCACCAGAAGGCTCATGGTCACACAAAGGCTCACATGGAATATATGAAACGCAAGATGAGAGAAGGGGTTTCATTTACTGAGGCACACAATATGGCAATGAAGAGGAAAGGCAAATGAGTGATCCAAGATTAAAAAGATTTGGATTAGCTGGTTTTAACAAACCAAAAAGAACCCCATCACACCCAACAAAGTCTCACGTTGTTCTTGCAAAAGAAGGCGATAAGGTTAAGCTCATAAGGTTTGGTATGCAGGGAGCTAAGAATAAACCACCAAGAAAAGGTGAATCAGACGCAGATAAGGCAAAACGCAAGAGTTTTAAGGCTCGGCACGCAAAAAATATTGCCAAAGGTAAAATGTCAGCAGCTTTTTGGGCAGACCGCACAAAGTGGAGCTAGTATTGTGAATAATTGTTAATTTTTTACTTATGGCAGACGAAGTAATCAAGCCTGACAACTCAGATGAAATAGCTGCGTTGAAAGCTGAAGTCGAAAGACTTAGAAAATCTAATAGTGAAATATTAGATGATTACAAGAAAGCTAAGGAAGCTGCAAAAGCTGTTCCTCAAGATGTTGATGTAAATGCTTTGATTGCATTTAAACAAAAAAAAGAACAGGAAGAACTTGAGGCAAAAGGTAGATATGAAGAAGCTACAGAAAAACTAGCAACTCAGTACAGGGAGGCAGAACAACAGCAAAAGCAAAAGATTGAGCAGTTGTTAGCTGAAAAGAGACAACTTGAAGTTGAAGCTCCAGCAGTTACAGCACTGGCTGATGTTGTACACGACCCTCAATATGTATTAAGTCGTATTAGCAAGGAACAGCTTGCCAGAGAATCAGATGGCACAGTTGTAGTTGTTGATGGATATAACAGAACACCAGTTAAAGAATGGGCAATGTCTCAAATGCCTCAATGGGTGCAAAAGAATCCTAGACCTCAAGGTGGTGGAGCTACGACAACAAAGGTACAGACTGAGTTTGTTTCTAATGATAAAAATCCATTTGCACCTGATTCATTCAATCTTACAGAGCAAGCTAGGTTATATAGAACAGACATTAATAAATATAATATGCTCAAAAACGCAGTTACAGGTTAGTATATAGACAACGTGGTTGTGCCATGTTAGAGGTTGTGCCTCGCAGTAAACATTCTTATTAATTCACATGGCGACAGTTCGCAGTGATTTAATCATTCCAGAGGTGTTTACACCCTATTTGATCGAAGCTACTACACAGACAGATAGCTTTCTTCAAAGTGGGGTTGTGCAACCTTTGGCTGAATTAAATCTTTCCTCCACTGCTGGGGGTGACTTCGTAAAAATACCGTTTTACAAGGCAAATTTAACAGGAGATTTTGAGGTTCTTTCAGATTCAACATCATTAACTCCATCAAAGATACAAGCAGACAATCAAATTGCTGCTGTTTTACATAGAGGTCGTGCTTTTAGCTCAAGAGATTTAGCATCTTTAGCTGTTGGAAGCAGTACAGATCCAATGGCCGCCATAGCTCAAAAGATGGCCGCATATGTAAACAACCAGAAACAGAAGGATTTATATTCTTGCTTGACTGGTGCTTTTGGTTCTATTAATGCAAACGATAGTAACTCAGCTTTATTTGATTTAACTATTGATTCTGAGTCAGGTGATTCACCTACAGCATTAAGTCCTAGACACGTTGCAAAAGCTCAGTCATTACTAGGCGATCAAGGTGGCAAACTTACAACAATCGCAATGCACAGTAAGTGCTATTACGACCTTGTTGAAAGAAGAGCAGTTGATTTTGTTCTTGCTGCTGACATCAATGGTGGCGGTGCTACAGCTTCAGGTGGTTCTATTCAGAACGCATTTGGAAATCCAACAGTTCCAACATTCATGGGTCTAAGAGTTATCGTTTCTGACGATATTCCTACAACAGGCTCTGGAGCATCTACTGAATACTCAGTATTTATGTTCACTGCTGGTGCTGTTGTTACTGGGGAGCAAGCTCCAATCAGAACACAAACTGACAGAGATATTCTTGCACTAGAGGAAGCAATGGCAGTTGATCTTCACTACATTTATCACCCAGTAGGGTTGAAATATGCAGTGACGACAGTTAATCCCAATCGCAGCGTTCTAGAAACTGTAGGCTCTTGGTCGAAAGTCTATGAAACCAAAAATATAGGGATTGTACGTGCGACGGTCGTAAGCAATAACGACTAGCCGTAAACCCTTGCTATAACTAGGATTTTCAATCATGCCATCTTTATTTGATGTAACTGCTGGGTCATTAATAGGCCCAACAACAGGCGGGACAGTCACACAGGCTAGTTCTAAATCAACAGGTGTAACTCTAAACACAGAGTCAGGTCAAATCACAATGAACAATGCACAGCTTGACGCTGGCACAGAGGTAACTTTCACAGTAACTAACAGCAAGATCGCAGCAACAGACGTTGTTGTTGCTTGCCACGGTTCTGCGGGTACAGCTGGTTCTTATCTTGTGAACGCTAACAGCATTGCTTCTGGATCTTTTGCAGTAACAGTTTCAAACGTATCTGCTGGCAACTTAAGCCAAGCTATCGTTATAAACTTTGTTGCTCTTAAAGGTGCTTCAAGTTAATGTCAATTTACGCTTTTAGGCGTATGAGGGAACAAAACGAAGCTACCAAAAAGGTGGCTTCAGTTTCCACATCTAAGCCAAAACCTAAAACAAAGCCCAAAAAGGTGAAACTCAATGGCGATAACTCTTGATGCAACTGTTGGTGGAGCTAACGCTAACACTTATATAACTCTTGCTGATGCAAACTCTTTTATTGAGGGCTTAGTTCTCAATGATGACACTGCCGCATGGGACGGTTCAAGCAACGATAATAAAAATCGTGCATTGTTTACAGCGGCTCAGAGGATAGACAGAGAAAAGTTTTTAGGTGCCAGGGTAGCCGATACTCAAGCTTTGGAGTGGCCAAGGTCAGGTGTAAGGAAACCTGATACATACACCAACCTGTATGGTTTGAGCTTTCCAAATAGATTAGTTGCAGATTATTACCTTGATACTGAAATCCCAGACAGGGTAAAACACGCACAAGTAGTTTTAGCTGTTTATTTAAATAATAATAGAGGAGGACTTGATCTTTCTGGTTTGGAAGATTTTGCCTCAGTAAATATTGGAAACATAAACGTCACTCCTAGATTTTATGGGGCTGTGGGCATTGATAGGATTCCACCAATCGTTGACCACTATTTAATGGGTATTAGAATAGGTGGAAGAGCAAATTTACAAATCAAGAGGTCTTAAATGTACACAGATTATCCAGCAGCAAAAATAATTAATGATACAGCAGCCCATACTGGAAGGTTTGGCAAGATTGTAGCATTACAAGATTCAGTGATTAACACTTTAGCCGCTGAAAATATTACTGGTGATTTAACAAGCTTGCAGTTTAAATCAACCGCTGAAATATGTGGTGTAATTACCAGCGTAAAATTAGACAGTGGTACTGTAGTAGCTTATTTATTATGAGTCTTGCTAATGCACTAAAAAAAGCTGCCAGTGCTTCACTGAAAAAGCTTGGTGGTGATGTGACTATCAGACAAGTGACAGCAGGGGCATACAATACCACTACTGGAGCTATTTCAGAATCTACATCTGATACAACTATCAAAGGTGCATTGAGTAATATTTCAAGAAATCAGGTAAATGATTTGATTGAGTCACAAGATAAATTACTTACTTTATCTGCTGGTGATCTTACATTTGTCCCTACAACAAAAGACAGGGTAGTTATTAGTAGTGTTGAATTTAAAATTATTCAAGTTGTTATAAATGAGCAAAATAATACACCAGTAAGTTTTGATCTTATTTTGAGGTAAAGATGGCTAGAAGAATCAAAGTTACAGAAATAAAAGATTTTTATGAAGGATTGATAGTCGATGCTGTTGCTGGGACAACTCTTGAGTGGACTAGAAGAGTTAAAAAAGCAACACCTGTTGATACTGGTAGGTTGAGAGCAGCTTGGCAAACAGATATAAAGCCACTTGAAGGTACAGTTTCAAATAATGTTGTATATTCAGAGCCTGTTTGCTTTGGTGTAAACCTACCACCATCATGGGGTGGAAGATATAGAACAAAGCAAAAAACTGTTGCTGGGTTTCCAGCTTTGATAGGAAAAGAGCTTGAAATTTATATAAATAGACAATTTGGTAAATTCTGATGGCAGCAATAGATTTAAATACAGTCAGATCAACAATAGAGGCTAGGTTAGCTACAGAGTTAGCATCAAGTCCAGCAGTACCTGTAGTTTTCAGTAATATGGCTTTTGATTCAACTACTGAGGATACTTTTGTTCAATGTATTACTAATTTTGGGACAAATGAATACTTGACTCAAGGCGATTCAAGCTCTGCCGTTAATAATGTTGTAGGTTTGTTATTACTTAATGTGTTTACAGAAGAGGGAATTGGGGCAGGGTCAAACTTTACAATTTGCAATAGGCTTAGAAACTTATACAATAGAATCACTGTTTCTAATGTAATTTTTGATGCACCAGTAGGGCCTGAGATATTTACTTCAAGTCCAGAGGGTAAATTTCAAACACAAATTAGAATCACTTTTAATATTTATGAGGACTTGTAATGGAAATTACTGAAAAAATGCTAGATGTCATTGAGGCAGTTAAAGGCAGAAGAGAGCCACAGTATTGGGATAATCAGTGCAGAAGGTATATGGAAAAACAAGAAGCGGAAGCAAAAGCTGTAAAAAATCCAAAAAAAGGTTAATATAATTATAAATATTTCTTTTTATTGTTATGGCTGCTGTAAAAGGTGATGTCGGGCAAGTCAAATTTGATGATGGCGGCTCTTCAGTCAACCCAGTTTTAGGCACTAGAGAGTGGTCTATGTCTATTACTAAAGACACTCAAGAAACAACTGTTCAAGGTGACACTTTTAAATCTTTTGTTGGTGGACTTATTGAAGGTGAAGGATCTGCTGTACTTCAATATGACAACGCTGCTTCTGGAGAAACCGCAACCTTTATGGACGGCGTTTTGACCACAGGTGACCCAGCAACAGCATCTTTTGAACTATTTCCTGATAGTGCAAGCGGAACAAAAAAAATAAGCTTTAGCGGACTTATAACAAACTTTGAGCAGGGTTCAGCTATAGGTGATGTCAGCACAATCAACATTACATTTAAGCCATCTGGCACAATTACATCAGCAATCTAAAAAGTAAAAATCTTCGCACTTATTTATGGCAACTGAAAGAACCGCAGACCTTATTCTTGGAGCTTTTCAAGATGAAATGGTTACAAGACGACCATTTGAGGTAAAAGATTCAAAAGGCAAAGTAGTCACTACTATTTACTTCAAACCTATTACAAGATATGCAAGAGTAAAAGCACAACAATTAGCTGGCGCAAATGCTGACGCATTAGTTGTATCAACTCAACTTCTTTGTCAAATGGCAGAAAAAGAAGATGGAACTCCAGCTTTTGATATGTCAGATGCACCTATATTGCAGAGACAGCTTCCAGAAAAGGTATTGAATGAGCTTGAACTATTTTTAAATGAAATAGAATTAGATATTGATACAGCAAAAAAAGAATAGTTGGGGATAACTGGTTAAGATTTGAGTTTTTCCTAGCAACAGAACTCGGCAAGACAGTGCAAGAACTCAGAATGAATATGACTGAGGCAGAGCTTATTTATTGGGCTGGATATTATGAAATTAAAACTGAAGAAGAAAAAAAAGCATTGCAACGACAAAAACGCAATTCGAGGTAATATAGAGTAAAGGTTTTTTTATTTGTGGCAGAAGCAGTCGTTAGATTAAAAGTTGATGCGACAAATGCTAGAAAGGCTCTTTCTGGTGTACAAACTCAAACTAACAAATTACAAAAATCATTTGGTGGTTTAAAAACTGCGATTGCTGGTATTGGTATTGGGTTGTTAGCTAAACAGGCAGTCCAAGTATCATCAAATTTTGACAAGTTAAATGTCAGGCTAGGTTTATTGACAAAACAAAGTGGGACATTTGCAAAATCTCAACAGATTGCCGCAGATGCACAGAAAGCTTTTGGTCTTAGTGCAACTGAAGCTCTTGAAGGTATAACAGATATTACAGCAAGATTAGCTCCTTTAGGTGTTGGCGTAGAGGATATAAAAAGTACATTTTTTGGATTTAATACTGCTGCTAAATTGGCTGGTGCATCTGCCATAGAATCCTCAAACGCATTTAGACAATTAGCACAGGCTCTTGGATCAGGAAGGCTTGCTGGTGATGAATTTAGGAGTATATCTGAACAAATACCGACTTTATTACAGCCTATAGCTACAGAACTAAATGTTCCTATTGGAAAACTTAAAGAATTAGCTGCTGAAGGTAAGTTAACAAGTGAAGTTGTCTTAAGAGCTTTGAGAAAAATTGAAACAGATGGTGCGGCTTCACTAAAAGAGTTAGTAGCAAATGATCCTACTCAAATATTTAAAAACTTTAGTAACGCAACAGAAGATTTATCAAAAGCCTTTGGTAAAGAATTGAGGCCAGCAGTCGAAGGTGCAACCAAGATATTAACTGAATTTATTAAACAAGTTACAACATTTATTGAATCTGATGCTGGCAGAGCAACTTTACTTTTAACTGCTATTGCTGGGAGTATTCAAGCTATTGCTGTTGCTGCCCCACTAGCAGGGGCGGCTCTTGCTGCTTTGACTATTAAAGTAGGAGCATTAAAAATTGCTGTCCTTGGGTTGTCTGGTGCTATAGCTGCAACTGGAATAGGTGCTTTTGTTATAGCTCTTGGTGCTTTGACAACACAAATAATTAAAACAAGAAGAGAACAAAAAGAATTAAACGATGCGATAGCTGGTGGATCTGGTGAAGAGGTTGAAAAAGCACTTAAAAAACAAGAGGAAGCTTTAGCAAAAATTAATGAAAGATTAATTAATGCAAATGGTAGAACCAAAAAGAATCTTGAAGAAAAGAAAAAAGAAGTTGAACTAGATATAAAAATGCTTAAAGGTAGAGAGAAAACTCTTGAATCAGATAAATTAATTAATGATAAATTGAAAGAAAGAAATGATATTCAGAAAAAAAATACAGAAGAAATCGAAAAACAACAAAAAGAAACAGATAAATTAGCAGAGAAACAAAAAAAACAATTAGAAATAACAAGATCAATTGGTCAAGAAATTGAAAGCAATATCAAAGATAATCTCAGGGATGCTATAACTGGCGCACAGTCTTTTGGTGATGCTATGAACAATGTTTTAAATAAAATAAAAAATAAGCTTTTAGACAAAACATTAGACAAACTATTTAAAGGTTTTGAAAAAGGATTTACTGGTGAAAAACAAGAAAAAGGAGGACTTGGAGGTTTAATAGGTGGTGTCATTGGAGGTCTTTTCAGAGCAAATGGAGGCTCTGTTAAAGCTAATCAGCCTTATATTGTTGGTGAACGTCAGCCTGAGTTGTTTGTTCCTAATAGATCAGGAACTATACTCCCCTCAGTAACGTCTGGAGGCGATAGTATTACAAATATAGTCAATGTTTCAGTAGATGCCTCTGGTAGTTCAGTACAAGGTGATAGTGCAATGTCTCAACAACTAGGAGAAACTATAGCGTTGGTTGTTCAAGAATCTATTGTAAGAGAAAAAAGAAGCGGAGGTTTATTAGCATAATGGCAACTTTTCCCTCAATCACTCCAGCTTACGGAGAAACACAAACCATAGAGCAAGACAATATTGTTGTTAAATTAGGTGATGGGTATGAGCAAAGATTAGTTCGAGGACTTGCAGCGAACAAAAGGTATCATGTTATCAGTTTAGTTTTTAACATTACTCAGTCGCAAGCAGATACAATTAATACATTTTTAAATGCACGTTTTGACGATCAAGACGCTTTTCAATACACAATAGGTGGCGAGTCCTCAGCTAGAAATTTTAAATGCACTAGAAGAAGTGCTTCTATACCTTATAACAACAGAGTCACAATGAACTTAACTTTTGAAGAGGTCTTTGAGGCTTAATGGCAATACCACATTCTGAACTACAAAAAATAAATCCAAATTCAATAATTGAATTGTTTGAATTAGAACTTGTCGAGGGTTTACATTATGCAACTGGCAATCCATCAAATGTTCCTACAATCTACCGCTTTCATGCTGGTGGCAATATAGATACTTACGCAAATATAATATGGCAGACAAATACTTATGAAAGATTTCCAGTAGAAGCAAAAGGTTATGAATTTACTGGTAAAGGGCAAATTCCTAGACCAACTTTAACTCTGAGTAACTTAGGTGGTATTACAAGATTAGGCTCTGTGATTAGGGTTACAGATCTGTTAATTTCAGTTAATTTAGTGACGGCACATAATGACTTGCTAGATGCAAAAGTAACAAGAAGAACACTAACGGCAGATGCTCTAGATGCAAGTAATTTTGCTGGTAATACTAATCCTTTTGGCACACCAAGTTCAAACGAATTTCCGCAAGAAATTTATTTTATTGATAGAAAAATACAAGAGAATAGAAGTATTGTTTCTTTTGAATTAGTTAATAGGCTTGATATGGAGAACAAAACAGTGCCAGCAAGACAAGTTACAAGAAAAGATTTTGAAGGTGTTGGTACATTTATTAATTAATCATGAATGAATTATGTAAAAATCAAGCTATACAACACGCTAAAGAAGTAGCACCAAATGAATGTTGTGGTTTATTTTTAAAAACAGAAAAAGGTTTTGAATATTTCAGATGTAAAAATGTAGCTTATGAATTTGAAATGACTTCTTTTATTATTGATCCATTAGACTTTGCTGATGGAGAGGACAGAGGAGAAATAGTAGGGATAGTTCATTCACACCCTCAAAATGTATTGGAATTTTCAGAAGAAGATATTGTAAGTTGTAATGCAGTACAGATACCTTTTTACCTTGTTTGTCCAGATTTAGATAAAATGATTGTAATAGAGCCTAAAGAAGATGCTTAAAAAAATAAAAGTTTATGGATTTATAAAAAAATTTACAGGCCAAAGTGAATTTATGGCTGATGTAAATTCTCCTTATGAGGCATTTAGTTTTTTGTTTTGTAATTTTAAAGGTCTTGAACAGAAAATGGCTAAACAATTATTTTGTGTAAAAGTTGGAGATAAACCAATATCTGAAGATCTATTAAATATCAGAACAGAGCAAGATATAAAAATAATACCCTTAGTTCATGGTAATTTTTTTACTCTTCTTTTGGGCATAGGTTTGAAATATGCAGCTAAAGAATATATAAAAAGAGAAATTATAAGAAACATAGTAACGTACATTGCCGTAAGCATGATAACTCAGGGTGTAAATGAAATAATTTCACCACAACAAGACACAAGAAGTAGGGACTCACAACAAGATCCATTAGACCCCTCTGCACTAGCAAGTAACTATTCATTTACAGGACTGACAAATATTAGCCAAGCTGGTATTCCAGTTAACTTGGCATATGGTGAAATTGTTGTCGGTTCTATTGTGGTATCAAATGGTATTGATACAGTTCAAGTAGAAGGTACAAACTGATGAGTATTAAAGAATTTGACCAAAGCACCACTTTTTCAAATCCTGATTTACCTAGTGGAGCATTATCTTCAAAGCAATTTAATACCATCGTAGAGTTACTTTCTGAAGGTGAAATAGAAGGAAGTGCAACAGCATCAAAAAATGGAATTACAGATAAAACATCAACAGCTTATATAAATAGTTTTAAAAAAGATATTTTTTTAAATAAAACACCAATATTACAAGCTGCTGCAAGTGTAACTTCACCTCAAGATAGTGATTTTAATTTTAAAGATGTTGGTCTTGATTTTAGGGATGGCACTGCAAATCAAACTTTCATCTCTGGTATAAAAAATATAGAGACAGAAGTTGGTATTGGAACAGAGGTAAAAACTACAAATCCTGTCACACATACAGTAACTCAATCTACCATTAATGCAGTAAGGGTAACTTTACAATTCCCTTCAATGCAAGTTTTCAATGATAATGGTGGTATTGATGGTACAGAAGTTCAATTAAGAATAAAAGTTATTGAAAATGATGGGACTACAACAACTGCTGTAGATGACACTGTAAAAGGTAGATCAACAAACGCATATTTCAGAGATTATCTAATAAACCTTGCTAGTGGTACTTCTTTTCCTGTGCAAATAAGAGTTGAAAGAGTTACAGCAGATAGCACAGACGCAAATACTGTAAACGCTTTTAGATTTAGTTCTGCGACAGAAATAATAATGAAGCAAAACGCTTATCCAAACACAGCACATACAGCCTTACGATTTAGTGCTGAGAAATTTCCTCGAATCCCAAATAGGCGATATAGGATTAGAGGAATAAAAGTAAAAATTCCTTCAAATGCAACAGTAAATTCCACTCATGGCAATCTTACTTATGCTGGTACATGGAACGGCACTTTTAAAGCCAGTAAAGAGTGGTGTTCAGATCCAGCTTGGATTTTATATGATTTGTTAACAAATGATCGCTTTGGGTGCAATATTGCTGAAGCCTCTCTTGATAAATATACTTTTAAATCTGTTAGTGAATATTGTGGAGCATTAATTGACGCTGGTAATGGTGATGGAAGCACAGAACCAAGATTCTCAGTTAATGCAAATATTACACAGCAATCTTCCGCATTTAATTTAATAAATGCTTTATGCAGCACAATGAGAGCTATTGCTTTTTATTCTGCTGGTACGATAGCTATTTCACAAGATGCTGAAGGTCAAGCAACAAAATATATTTTTAATAATTCAAACGTTACAGACAGTGGATTTGTCTACAACGGCTCAAGTTTAAAAACAAGACATACAGTAATTAATGTTCAATATTTTGACATGGTTACACAAGAATTAGATATTGAAACTGTTGAAGCTGACGCATCCACTCAAGCAAAATACGGAGTACAGACTAAAACTATAAAAGCATTTGCCTGTACATCAAGAGGACAAGCAGCAAGGCTAGGAAAATGGTTTTTGTTTAATGAACAAAACTCAGGAGAAAGTTGTGCTTTTACTACGACTGCGGCTGCTGGTGTTTTGGTTAGGTGTGGAGACCTTATTGAAATTGCAGACTCATTAAAAGCTGGAGTTAGAAGGGGTGGTTTGCTTTCTTCAGTAACAAGTACAACAGTTGTTGTTTTAGACGACTCAGCTTCAACAGATATTCCAACTACAAACAGCCCAACAATTTCTATTGTGATGCCTGACGGCTCGATTGAAACTAAAACTATCAGCAACGTATCAGGAGCCACGATATCTGTTTCCTCTGCATTTAGCACCACACCAAATGTAAACGCTCCTTATGTTTTGGAAAGTTCAACTTTAGAGACAACAACATGGAGGGTTGTATCTGTAAGTGAAAATGATGATACGACTTATTCAATTACTGCTCTTGAACATATTGAAGGTAAATATGCTTTTGTTGAAGATGGAACTGCATTACCAACACGAACAATAAATTCCTTAACACAAGTATTAGATCCACCTGTTGGGCTTACGGCCACAGAGCAAATTGTTTTGATTAACAACAAAGCAGTTTCAAAAATACTATTAGATTGGCAAACACAATCAGGAGCAGCAAGATATGAACTTCATTACAGAGTTAATAATGGTAGTTTTACAAAAATAGAGACAGTTTCAAGTTATGCAGAAATACTGAATAGTGAAGCTGGTACTTATGAATTTAGATTATTTTCCTTCAATGGTTTAAATGAACCAAGTAGGAATCCAGCAACATTAACATTTACTGCTGTTGGTAAAACAGCCCCACCATCAAACATAACAAATCTTACTTATGAACCTATATCTGATAAAGAAATAAGACTTAGATGGGATGCTGTTACAGACCAAGATGTAAGGGCTGGCGGCCGTATTCATATACGGCACACACCTAAAACAGATGGAACTGGTACTTTTCAAGATGCTACAGATTTGGTATTTGGTTTGTCAGGAGCATCTACAGAAAAAGTTGTTCCTTTACTTGAAGGGGAATATATTCTTAAAGCACAAGATGATGGCGATAGATTCAGCATTGGAGAAACCTCACTTGTAATAGATCTACCAGACGCACAACCCAAATTATTAGTACAGACAAGAAGAGAGGATCAAGACAGTCCAGCATTTCAAGGAAGTAAAACTAATGTTGGTTTTGATGTTTCAAGTAATACAATTAGTTTGGCTGGTACAGGATTATTCGACTCAATAACTAATTTTGATAATGTCTCTAGCCTTGATGACTTGGGTGGTGTATCACCAAGCGGTACATATCTGTTTAATGAAACCTTAGATTTAGGCGGTGTGTTTAGCTTAGATTTAAGAAAACATCTTCAAAGTGCATCTGTATATTCAACAGATTTATTTGATTCAATTGTTGATTTAGACGCAAGACAAGATTTTGATGGTACTGGTAGCACAGATACAAATGCTGAAGTATTTGTTCAAACTTCTCAAGATGGTAGTAATTATTCAAGTTTCCAAAAATTTGCTAATGGAACATTCAAAGGAAGAACTTTTAAATTTAAATGTGTTTTGACAACAAAAGATACAAACCAAGATATAAGAATTAGTGAACTTGGTTATACTGCTGAATTTCAAAGAAGAACAGAACAAAGCACAACAACTATTGCGTCAGGGGCTGGGGCGAAGTCAATCAGCTTCAACTCTCCGTTTTTCACAGGTACTAGCGCATTATTAGGTGCAAACTCTAACCCACCAGCAATAGGAATTACTGCTTTTAATATGGCCTCTGGTGATTTTTTCGAGCTTTCAAGCATAACTGGTAGCGGATTTACTGTACACTTTAAAAACAGTTCTGGAAGTTCTGTAGATCGAAACTTTAACTTTACTGCTATTGGTTTTGGTAAAGGGTAAAATTTAGGATATACTAAAAAAAACAGTACAAGTTAATGGCAAGAGTTGATAATACTGGTGGTTCTGGTTTTAATGTTGATAATGGTACAGGTCTTGTTGTAAGAACAAAGCTAAATCAAATAATTGCTGCACTATCTACTTTAAGTCAGGGTTCTGGTACACCTACAATAGGACTTTCTGCATATACTCCTTTTATTGATGGAAACACTTTAAAAATACAGAACGCAGCAAATAACGCAGCAATTACTCTTGGTGATGTAAGCCAAACAAACTTTGGTCATGCTGCACTCAGTGGGTCTACTTTTACAGGTGATGTTGAATTATCAAATCAATCTGACTTGCGATTTGGTGAAGCAACATCTAATGGAAGTAATTATGTAGGTTTTCAAGCACCAGCAAGCATAACGAGTAATATTACATGGACTTTACCAGCTACAGATGCGTCTGTAAGTGGCTATGCTCTTGTTTCTAACGCCTCTGGTGTCTTATCTTGGGCTGCTGCTGGAGGGGCTGGAGCGACAGGCGGTGGCTCTGATGAAGTATTCTTTGAGTCAGACCAAAATGTAACGACTTCATACACGTTAAGTTCAAACAAACACGCCCACACTGTGTCCCCTACAATAAATAACGGAGTCACAATAATTGTGCCTTCTGGCGCAATCCTTGTTATCTTATAATTATGCCAATAGCAATCAACGGATCAGGAACATTAACAGGAATCTCGGTAGGAGGTTTGCCTGACGGAATAGTGGATGCAGATATGCTTGCTTCTAATGCTGTTACTGCTGGAAAATTAGCAAGTGGTGTTGGTGGTAAAATTCTACAAGTTGTTCAAACAGTTAAGAAAGATAAAACAACCATACAATCGACAAGTTTAACTGATATTACAGGCATGAGTGTTACCATTACGCCTAGTTCATCTTCTAATAAAGTTCTAATTAGATATTCTCTTAGTATTTTTACAAATAATCAATATTGGGCTATGCGTTTACTAAGAGGTAGTGATAGCACAATTTTTATTGGAGATCAAAACCCAAGTGCTACAAGTCAGACTAGAGGTTCTTTTGGTAGTTATATGCCATCTTATGTTGATGGAAGGACTGTAGTTCAAGAGCTTTTAGATTCTCCAAATACAACGTCTGCAACAACTTATAAATTACAAGCACATACTCCGTATTCTTCTAGTTACATCATTGGTATTAATACTTCTCCAACGCAAGATAATTACACTTACATGACAAACTGTGTTTCTACAATAACAGCTATGGAGGTGGCCGCATAATGTCCAAGATTTCACTAAAACATTCAGGTGGTAATGTTGTTTCACTCAACTCTCCAACTTCCGCACCAACTTCTGCAGACGTAGCATTTAAATTACCAAATGCTGACGGGACATCTGGACAAGTATTAAAAACAGATGGTTCTGGTAATTTAAGTTTTGGTGCTGATACTGGCGGTAAAATTCTTCAATATAAAATAGTGAAAAAAACAGACGGAATATCTACAACTACAACATCACACCATGAAATAAGTAGCGATTTTCGTATAGAAATAACGCCTACTGCATCAAATACTACTATTGTTATTCAAGCTGAATTATCTATTGCAGATGCAGCGGGTTATACACGTAGTTTAAGAATTGTCAAAAATACAGCAAGTGATTTTTCTGGAACACAATCAGATTTTTCAAGTCCTGATGTTTATAATAATGATACTGATGGACACGTTGTTAGTTATATTAATACTGCAAATTCTTCTCCAATATCAATGAGAGTTTTTGAAACATCAGGTAATACTACTGCTCGTACCTATGGTATAACTTGGTCAACATCAGGTGGAACTTTGTATCTCAATAGATGGAATAATACCAGTATGAACGCAATATCTACTTTTTCAGTTATGGAGGTGGCAGCTTAATGTCCATCTTTTATAATTAAGGAAAAACTATTATGGCCTTAGATCACGAAGCTATTTACAAAAGTCACCCAACAGTCGTGTCTGTTGATGATGGTGCTGGAGCGTTTGATAAAGATGGTAAGTCTGTAACTCTTGACCAAAGTAAAATAGATACTGCAAGAACTGAAATTAACAAAGGTTTAGCTGATACTTTATACCAACGTCAAAGGACAGGTGAAGCTGGAACTACAGATACAATATATTTACCTCTGGCTCAACAATTAGACATGCAGTATTGGGACAGTGTAAATGGAACAACGACATGGAAAGATCACGTTGCTGCTGTAAAAGCTAAATATCCTAAGCCATGAGTACACTAAAAGTCACTAATGTCGCACACGAAACAAGCACATTAAATACGCTTGTTTTTGATAATGGTGGTGGTTCTGGTAACGGAAGAGTTACTACAAAAGGAACTATTGGAGAAATAACTGCTGTCTCTTACGCATCTACAATTACATTAGATTTCAGAACTGGTAATAATTTTTCTACAACGCTTACTGGTAATGTCACTATTGCCAACCCTTCAAACATTTCTGCTGGGCAAAGCGGTGTTCTAATAATTACACAAGATGGAACTGGAAGTAGAACCGCAGCTTTTGGTTCTTACTGGGATTTTTCAGATGGTACAGCACCTACACTTTCAACAGGAGCAAATGCAGTAGATGTTATAGCTTGGTTTGCTAGATCATCAACAAAAATATCTGCACAATTCATCGGAAACTTTAGCTAATGAGCAGCTTTGGTAGTCCATCACCTTTCTTTCTAGCAGGGAAGAAGGCATACGAAGTAGAACGTAGTTTAAGGTTTAATGATAATGATTCTGCTTATTTAAGAAAATCAGACTATGGAAGTCCTGATAGCAGTACAACTTTTACATTTTCTGCATGGATAAAAAGGGCTAATCTTGATGTATGGGTTCCTATAGCTGGTTCACATTCTGGATCTAACGCTTTTAATGTTTTTGGAATAAACCCACAAAACGAATTAGTGTGGAGAATGAGAAATTCCAGTAGTGTTGATGTAACCAGAATTGAAAGTGCAAATCTATTAAGAGATACTAGTGCTTGGTATCATGTATTACTGGAAAGAAATAGCACTTTATCAACAGCTGGAGACAGAGCAAAGTTATATATAAATGGAGTTAGAGTTACTGAGTTCGATCAAAATAATACTGATTCTCAAAATGATGGCTATAGAAGTGATTTCCTGCAAGATATAAATATTGGAAGGTATCAAGTCAATACTTCAACTATAAATTATGGTGATTTTTACCTTGCAGAATTTCATTATATAGATGGTCAAGCATATGATCCTTCATATTTCACTGAAACAGACCCAATAACAGGTCAATTAATACCTAAAAAATATACAGGTGGTTATGGATCAAATGGGTTTTATTTAAATTTTTCAGACAATTCTGGAACAACTGCAACAACACTTGGCAAGGACTCTTCTGGTAATGGAAATAATTTTACACCAAATAATTTCGTAACTGGTGATGCTGTAAAAGATAGTCCTACAAATAATTTTTGTACATACAATCCTTTAAATGCAAATAAAAACAGAGGTCAAGCCAGTTTTAGTCAAGGGAATTTAAGAATGACCTCAACATCAGGAAATAGAGGTTTTACAACTGGAACAATTAAAGCACAAGGTAAAATATATTTTGAAGTTCTTAATAAAAGCAATAGTGGTTTTGTGGGCATTGCTGATATAACTGGAAGTAATCATCAAAGTTTAGACTTTTATAACGGCACTCCAAGAATAGATGGTTCGGCACAAAGTAATACTGGACAATTCTCTTCTGGCGATATAATGGGTGTAAAAGTTGATATAGATGCAAAAAGTATAGAATTTTTTAAAAATGGCTCCAGTGTTTTTTCTGCAACTTATACAACGGATGTAGAGTACTTTCCTTTTATAGAAGATCCTTCTGGAGGAAGAAGCACAGATGCTATAGCAAATTTTGGACAAGATAGTTCATTTGCTGGAGAAAAAACAGCACAAGGAAATACAGATGCAAATGGCATTGGAGATTTTTATTATTCAGTTCCTAGCGGATATAAAGCAATATGTTCAGCAAACTTACCCGACCCAACAATACTGCTACCTAATAAACATTTTGGAACTTTACTATGGACAGGTAATGCAACTGTAAGAACAATTTCTGATACTTCTCAGGTTAATTTTACACCTGATTGGGTTTGGGTAAAATCAAGAAGTGCTGGACATGACCATCAACTTACAGACTCAGTAAGAGGATCTTCAAAAGCACTTGCAGCTAATTTATCTGAACAAGAAATTGATTGGGATGTTTTATATAGTGGCAATAACAAAGGGATGGGAGACTATGTTAATGGTGGTTTTATATTGGATGATGATGGTAACAATGCTAGATATAATCAAAATTCACAAACTTATGTTGCATGGAACTGGAACGCTGGCGATACAGATGGCAAAACTTATGCAGTTACAGTTGTTTCTGACTCTGGTAATAAATATAGATTTGATGGTTTTGGAACGTCTGCTGTAACTCTTGATCTTGCAGAAGGTGGAACTTATGTTTTTGATTGGTCAGATAGTTCAGCACAATCACATCCAATTAGATTTTCTACAACATCAGATGGCACACATGGAGGTGGTTCAGAATATACAACTGGTGTCACAAAAGACGATAGTGCATATAAAACAACAATAACTGTTGCTGCTTCTGCACCAACTCTTTATTATTATTGTCAAAACCACAGCGGGATGGGGGGTGCGATAAATACAAACTCAACTCTTGGATCAAGTAATTTTGATGGGTCAATTCAATCTGTAGCAAAAGTAAATGCCTCGGCAGGGTTTTCCATAACTCGATACACAGGAACAGCAGCAAATGCAACTGTTGGTCATGGTTTAGGTGTTAAACCTGATTCTGTGATATTAAAAAGGAGAACTGGTGGTGATTCTGATTGGATGGTTTTTCACAAAGATTTAGGAAATACAAAAAATATAAGACTTAATACAACAAGTTCACAATATACAACTTCAAACATTTGGAATAATACTGACCCTACAAGTTCTGCTGTAAATATTGGTACAAGTAGTGCTGTGAATGGAAATGGAAGCACTTATGTAATGTACTGTTTCAGCGAAGTAGCATCATTTTCAAAATTCGGCTCGTACACAGGCAACGGATCAAGTGATGGCACGTTTGTTTTTACAGGTTTCAAACCAGCTTTTGTAATTTTCAAATATGCAAGTGGTTCAGCACAATGGAACATAAGAGATATAGCAAGAGATACAGACAATCCAACAGAAAAATATTTGCTTCCAAGTGATTCTGGAGCAGAAGGAACTTCTTCACATGAAATTGATTTTCTTTCAAATGGTTTTAAACATAGAGGTACAGGATCAGCATTTAATTCAAATGGAGGAACATACATTTATTTAGCTTTTGCGAGTTCACCTTTCAAAAATGCAAGGGCAAGGTAGTATATAGATATGGCTTTTAAATTAGACGGATCACCCTTAGCTATTGATGTTGCATTTAAAACATCTGATGGAACACAGTACCCTGCTAACTGGTTAAGACTTGCTAGTGCTGATGAAAAAGCAGCTTTAAAAATTACAGAGGTTGCTGATTCTCCGACATATGATTCACGTTTTTATTGGGGTGATGGAACTGCAAAAACTCTTACAGATACAAATGAAGTTGATGAAAATGGCGATCCAGTATTAGATGAGAATGGAGATCAGGTTGTTACTTTAGGTGTCAAATCAGTACTAAAAGCACAGGAAAAAGCAACTGCTGGTAGTTTGTTAGCTAAATATGATTGGTACGTTGTAAGAAAAGCAGAAAAATCTACTGCAATACCAACAGCAATTACAACTTATCGTGATGGTGTAAGAACTGCTTGTGATACAAGAGAAAAAGAAATTGATGCCTGTAAAGATACAGCAGCTTTAGTTACTCTTTACGGATCAACAGAAAAAGATGGTGTTTTTACACCAAACATGACACAATATCCAGACGATCCTAACGATTAGATTCTTGCATTTGTCTAGTCATATAACTAGAAATTAGATATAAGGGTGCAATACTAGGAATAATTATTAAAAAGGATATAATTAAAGTGTGAGAAATTGCTCTTAGTATTGCTTCTTTAACCATGTTTCAAAAAATTTGTCAGATAGCTTCATTGTTGTCGCTTTTTCTAACCTTGTCAATGTTGGGCGGTGGATACTATGCTTTTCGTTTTGTGACTAGCGAGCAGTTCAAGGCTAGGGTCATGAATGAGATTCTTGATAACGTATCTGGAATAATGCCCAAAGTATTAGACAATGCTTTGCCAGACATGACAGGGCCAACAGTTCCAGAATATATAAAGCCTAAGAGTTGATGGAGATACCAGAAATAGGTATCAAACAAATAAATGTTCCAGAAATTTATATACCTGAGATATACAGGCCAGATCCTGTATTGCCTGTAATAACAAATTTAGAAATAGATGTTGTTGGTTGTACATATCAGCACAGAGATATAAAAAATACTGGTAATACACAGCTTTTGCTTGATGACCCAAACGGCGTGTTTTTGACTTGTGGAGAATCTTTGTTTCCTAGCTTTTACCCTATTGATTACAGACCAGATCAGTTGGTGATTACGGAAGATTTGCCAATAACAAATGATGCCCCACCTATGCCAGAGACAGATATTCCAAAGACTGAAACACCAAAAGAAAAAGAAGAAATAAAAGTAGAACCATGTCCACCAAAAGATGCACCATTTATGGCTGGTGATTACAGAAATGATAAAAAAATACAGAGATTGGTAAAATATGAAAAAACTATAGGAGGCTCCTGTGATCCGATCTGGGAAGATGTACCATTCCGAGAGAGTTTTATTGGTACTCCTGAGGTTCTCGTTTCTACTGCTATTATCGGTCTGGTTGCTGGTGGGTCTGCGGCTCTTGTCCCTATAATTCAAGGGATTGCGAAGAGTGCCATGAAACAATTAGGCAAGCGTTTTTCTAAAAAAGACAAGGTATAAACATAAGCAAAAGATTTTACAAGCCCTTTACAGGCGATTTAAATGCCCTATTTTTTTTCGATTTTGTGAGTATGAGGCAAAACTTGGTTTGGTAAGGGAATAAGCTTAACATCTTTACAAGTGACAGCGTGTTCACCTGTCAGCACCACTCCGAGTTTAGCTTGTTTACCACATACCTCTAGCCTATACAAGGCCATTTCTAATTTTGTTTTTTTGATTAACAACTCCTGAGCTTCGATATTTACAGCCGCAGCTTTTTTGCAAAGCTCCCCACCATTACCCAAAGGAATATTAAATTGCATAGATATTCCATAATTTAAGTTGTAATTATCTTTTTCAAATCTTGGTGTTTCTTGTACATATTTGACCTCACCTGTATCCTCGTCATAAATATTCTGTCTTGTAACGTATTCTGTAGGGCGGTTAAATGACCACGCATCTGTCAAATAAGGAGTTATAGTTAAACTGGGCGAGGTGCAAACAATCCCTTGACTGTAGCGATTCTGGGGCAAGCTGGAGGGAGTTATCATTGTGGCGTTGTTATTGACTACCCCTTGAGCATTTGATGAGGGTGAGGCAACAGTTGTATTTGCTAAAACTTTTGCAGGGCTTAGAAATAAAATTATTGCCCAAAGACAGAGGTTGTTTCTGTGGTTGTAGTTGTTGTAATTGTTCGATTTATTGTAGTTACGTTGGAAAGGCCAGCACCTTGCAAAGATTCCACCAATGAAAAACTTTGACCAGCGTTTACTATTTTCCATCTTGGCACAGCCTCAAGTTCTGGACTTGTCCAACTAAACTGAACACCATTAAGAGTTTGAGTTGTTCCAGTAACTGTCGAAGGGTTGATATAACCATTAAGGTCTGCTGATTCAATATTGTGACCTGATGCTGAATATGAAAATCCAGAATTGTATTGGTGCGAAGTGATTGTCTCATTAATTACTGATTGCGAAGTAGAACTCTGAGTACTAGAACCAGACCTAAACTGGGGGACTACAGGTGTGGCAAGGGTTCTCAGAGGTAGTAGTAATATTAATGATAACCAAAATCTAGTCAATTTCAATCTGAACAGTAGTTGAAGCAATGCAGCTAGTACCAGAACCAAATGCTCCAGAGCAAGAATGAACCCCACTAGATAAACTGCTTATACTTCCAGAACCTAAAGTCCCCCCAGAAATAACTGTTGTTTGTCCACCTAATATTGGAAGAGTTGCTATGCCGCTTGATGGAGTGATTGCTGATTGTGTTACGTCACCAGCTTGATATGACTCCGATAGTGAGAACGCTGATCCAGCAGTTGTAACCGATTTATTTGTATTTACCAAAGCTGGAACTCCATTGCTTAAGCTGCCAAGATTTAGGCCACCTATCCCATTTGTCACCACACTATCCCCTGTTCCTGTAGAAGTAGTAATATTATTTCCACTTATAGAGTATGAACTAGGGGCGGCATTTGTAATCACATAAGGAGAGTCAATAGAAATCTGTGCAGAGGTCACATATTTGGCCGTTATATCAGCAAAGGCACTAGACGGAGAAAGAAAGATTATAAATGGAATTAGTTTTTTCATTTGATTCCAGCTTTTGTATTCTTATTATCCACTATAACTGGTTTTTTTCCGTTTCCATTTTTACCCTTTACAGCTATCCCATAGCTGCTAGCTATATTGCCCACGAGGCCAGCCGCAAAAGTGTCGAGCCTGATTCTTTCCATATATCCAAGAGTCATAACTGACAAAGCCCAACAAAGGATAATAAATCGGATTGCGTGTCCAAAATAATCACGACTTTCCTTTTCTTCTTCTTCCATAAAATTAAGGTTTCTTGTCTAATACTAGCAATTTAGCTATGTTTGGAAAAACAAACAAATCATGTCTAAATTTTTTATTAACCTATTCATCAGATTCGGCAAAAGTGAGTCACTTCGCAAAGGTGTGCTTTTTATCTTGAAAGACTTAAGTGCTAAAAGTGATAATGACGTTGATGACGCAATAGTGAAAATGATTGAAGAAAAGCTATTTCCAGTCAAATGAAAAACATAATAGACGCACTGACTAGCAGCTACAGCCTTGAGGGTGAGTTCGAGGTGCAAAAGTCTATACAGTTTATTCAGAACTTAGATGATATAGAACTACTTAAGCCTTATGCAATCAAGTTGTTGCAAACAAATGCAAAGCAAGCTCACTTTATAAGCACTTCTCTTGAAGTTATATCTCAGCAAGCCGCTTTTATATTTAAGTTAGAAAAACAACTAAACAAGAAAAAAGCGACTTTTTGGAGCCGCTTCAAGTTTGTTATATTTGGAAAGAAGTAGAGGACTTACTGACTATATCGCTTACTTACTGAGCTTATGGGACTATTAGACCCTTGCCCCTCAGTAGTCCTCGAAGGGAACTCATGTCTTTTTACAAAGATGTTGCACAGGTAGTAGGGCAGTAAACCTCAAATTTGTAAAAGAGCAGCTTTATACTCTGGGTATTTTCAGAGTTGTCATGCCTCAACTTATGGAACTAAGTCTTTTTCTGTAATATCAATCCAGTTTGCAGACTCTATCATTTCTCCAGTTTCTTGATTTTTCTTTAAGGTTTCACAAAACTCATAAGTTCTTTCAGATTCTGGGTGATAAAAAATCTGACCTACATAGGGATTTTTTGGAAAAGTTACTAAGTACATAATCAAAAAGGTAAATCCTCTGGAAGTTCACGCTGGTTTGCTTGGACGTTTACAGTCCTCTCAGAGGCTGGTTTAGGGTTTAGTGGTGCAATCTTGCCTGAGTTACCCCAGAGGCCACCCCAAATCGAAAAACCAGCTATTTCATCATAATCTGATTTGCTTTTATAAACCCTTATCTTAGTATCTTCGATATGGGCATTATCAACCATAGTTTGTAACCAGTTTGCCATTTTCATAGCTTCATCAACTGATATGTCGATAATTAAGTTTCTTTCTGGTGCATTGTCTCTATCGCTGTTGTTATCAACGATTCTGAATTTTGCGTTAAATGCGGTGTTAGCCATAATAATTAAAAGGGTTCAATGGGTGTAATGCCGTTTGCTTCTTCCCAAGCAAGGACTTTGTGAAGGTCATATCTGACTCTAGGATCACCATAAGAGACAGCAAAGATAGGAAGTTCATAGTACTCAGGGCCTATGCCTTTGTACCGCCATCTTCTTATGGAGTCTGGGTGCATACCATATCTCTTGGCGAGTTGATCGGTAGAGAAATACTGGCTGCCAGCTACTGTCATGTTGTGATCACCTCTTTTCTAGTTTTGATAAGGTCGCAAAGATCGTTGTAATCATTTTGCGGTATTTGTCTGTTAGCATAACGCACCTCTAAGGACTCAGCACATTTATCTAATCTTTGTCTGGTGTCAGCTTTTAAAATTGCATCTTTGGCAACAACTGTAAGGTTTTGAGTAGAAACTGGAGTCCTATCTTTTTTAGGATTTTTCCATGCTTTTTTAGCGTCATAAAGTGAAAGTCCAAACTGATTGCCAAATTGCATCAAGGCTCTTTTTCTAGCGTCAGATTCAGCCTCTTTTACTGCTGATTCATGCTTGTCACCTAAGTTGACTCTTTCACCTTTGCCATGACCAGCACCAACTCCTTCTCTGATTACATCACCAACTGTTACTCTGACTTTTGCAATGTAAGTAACACAGAGGTCATCACTCTGAACACAGTCAAGCTGTATTGTTTCAGATGACCAACCATCAAATCCAAAGATGCGGTTTGCTTCTTTGATAACGTGCCAGCTTTCAACATAAGCAAGCTGCAAAGAGCCGCTTCTATTGCCGTCCCTAGTTTCTACATTTTTGGGATCAATGGGTTGATTTAGTTGTTCTGTTTGTTCTTTAGTAAATGTCATAACCATTTAGGGGGTGTAAGTGTTTTGATGCCCTCTGGAGCTTGATCGGTATATCCAGCCCAGATGCCTGACTCTTGGGCTTGTTTGATGTCAAACAATGTTTGTTCTTGTAGTTCATAACCACGCTCAATAAAATGAGGTGACAGTTCATAGATCCCCACGCTGTATGGGAATACCTTTTCAACAGCCACGAATATAAACCGCTTTGCTCCAGTACCTTGAAGGTAATGAGCCGCAGCCAAGTGGTAGTTAAAATTAACTATAGTTTTGGTAAATTTATCTGGTGATGCTCCACCTTCACCAGTAGTTTTGAGATCAATGACCATATCATCAATCACATAGTCACAACGGCATTTGCATTGCAAACCTGTTTCCCTATGCTTCCACCAAAAAGATTGTTCTGCTAAACCTTGTTTGTTTTTAACATTGCTAAGAAGATATTTCCAAGCAAAATTGTTTTCAACAAGAGAATGTTCAATGTTGTCTAGCAATTCCTTTTCTTGACTGGTGTAAGTAAGTAAACCTTTTTCTTCACAGGCAAGAGCAAGCTCTTTACCTTTTTTTGTACGTTTTTCTTCAAGAAGTGCATAACTACTTGGAAATGCGTCAGGTTCAAGAATCCATTTATGAATCATTGACCCTAGTTTCATTGCTGAAGTTGCAATTCTGGGTGGATTGTTTTTGCCATACTTATAGATGTTGAAAGCCTCTAGGCCATGATCTATGGCATATTTCAAGTCAGACGCTGCAATAGCTGGATCTGATCTATACACTTGTTCGTCAATATCAACTGACGTTATGTGTGGTGTGGTGTTGTTTAAAGATTCCATTTTGTTATAGTAATGGTGTCCTTAGGTGTTAGGACAATGGGTGGGTACTGGTAGAGATCAGGGGTGGTCTTTACCAGTATTTTTTTGTTTAAGTGAAGCAATAGTATTTATTTCTTCTTGTATTACTATCATTGTTAAATTAATCTCAGAAATTACTTTAAGAAGTTTCTCTTGATTCTTTTCAAGATCAGCAAGCCTTTGCTTTATGCGTGTCATTTCAAAAGTCATAATTTTTCTGACTTCTTAGCTAAGTCTGTGAGTTCTCTGCCGATTTTGTGCCACTTCTTAGAAACGTCCATCAACTGATCTTCAATCTTTTTTTGTTTTAGTGGATTAGCGTCTGAGTTTCTTAGTCTAACTGATTCAGAGATAAGGGCTTTTCTTTTTTTATCTATGTTGATAAATTGCATTTCAAGGTCAGCAGTCTTTTGATCTAAGTGAAGTCCATAATGATTGAGATTAACTGTTGTCTGTTCTATTGGAACATCAACTAATATCTCAACTTGTTTTTGTCCCTCTGTTTCAAAGCACAGTTGATGAAAGTTTGTAATAGGAAAAGGACATTCATTAAGCCATTTTTCTAGTTGGCCATTTTTGAAGTCGAGGCGGTTTAGGTGTTCTTGGTTCATTTTGAATAATAGGTGGCACAGGCCATAGGGATTTGATTTACTAGACAATCATGTTTGGTCATGTCATCTAGTGTTGAGGTGAGTGCGAGGGTCATGATAGACCCTGCACTGAGAAATAGGAAAAGTTGATTGAGCATTAGTCATACTCCGTTGTGTCGAATTGGATAGGTTCTGCATTGAACTCTTTTAGTGGGTCAAGAAACTCATCTGCCGCTTCATCTAATTGCTCTTGCATAAACTTGACGATTGCTTTAGCTTCATTCTCTGTGTAAACGTAGTTGCTACGATTAGCGACATTCTTGACTTGTTTCATACGAAACTTGAGTTCTTTGAGTCTTGGAAGAATGAGAGCTTTGAATCTATCCCTCTTATGCCTTTGCTTATCGTCTGTAAGTTTGGCTTCAAGCTCTGGGTCAGCAACCTTACCACCGATAGGGGTGGCAAGTTCTGTATCTGTAGGAAGTTTGGTAGAGGTCATTTTGTGACCTCCTTTTGTATTCTGTTTAATATGTTGTAAGTCCAGTTTGGCTCATATTCAAGGTCACGAAAATCAGCGTTGGCTTTATTGGCCTCATAATTTGTTTCATGTATGCTGAAGTGTATAACCTTGTTTGTAAGATGGTTGAATAAGTGAGCTACACCAAACTCTGCTGCTGATTGATCGCAAAACTTAATTGCATCTTGCCAGCTAACAAATATATGATCTAAGTGACCATTTTTGTATGGTGTTTCAACCCTGTACTGTAAGTATTTTGGGTTGCCTTGAATTGGGTTTTTCATTTGAATACCTTGCGAAAGAACGGCTATCTCAGCCATTTCAATATTATATGCACTATGTTGTCCTGTCAAGTCCTATAAGATATTGTTACAGATCCATAACATTTAAAAATACTTACAGGGCAAGGGTGGACATATATATATTATTCATGTATCATCTAAAGTATGAGGTCGAGAGATTGGCCGATTATTCAAACTTCGCAAAGGATTCAAATGCAAATCGAAAAATACGAACTCACAGAAAAAGAAGCAACACTAGCTCAATGTGCTGGTATCAAATTTGATTATTTCTATGAAGAAACTGGTTACTCTAATTGTGATGGAGATGGCTATTTTCTTTGCTTCACTTTAAGAGAGGCTTTAGAAACAACTGACTTTGACAAACATCAGATTGCTGGACTTATTAGCAGCCTAGATCAAAAAGGTGTTTTATACATTGAATACAGACACCCAGATGGTTCAGAAGGCCCAGATCTTTACTACTTGAGTGAAGATTTCATTAATGCAGTAGCTAGAAAAAACATTGCAGAAGGCAAAGGCCGTTACTGTTTCGCATAAACCTATCAGCCCCACCTTAACTGGTGGGGTATTTATTCACCTATCACCCCAAAAACAATGAACGCATTTAGAGAAAAAGCACTCTGGGAAAACAATCAGAGACTCCTCAGCCAAAAAGACATTCTTAAAACAAAGCTTGCAGAGGTAAAACAAATTAGGGAAAACATTGCTGAACTTGAAGCAATGAGAACAGTAATCAAAGAGGTTAAGTAAATGAAATTAAGAGATTATCAAATAGAAGTTCTTGACCACCTCAGAACTTCACTAAAGCAAGGGGCAAAAGCTCCTTTGCTTGTTCTTCCAACAGGTGCTGGCAAGACAGTTATCTTTTCTGAGCTTGCAAAAGACTTTGTATCTCAAGATAAAAATGTCCTTATCCTTGTTCACAGAAGAGAGCTTGTTAAGCAAGCCTGTGAAAAGCTAGACCTTGTAGATGTTGACTATGGTGTTATCGCCTCTGGTTTTGATAGCAATGAAGATTCAAGCTTACAAGTCGCATCTGTTTATACTTTATGGAGAAGGATTGCAGCAAACAAAGACACTTTTGTTCCTGATGTAATTATTTTTGATGAAGCTCATCATGTAGCTGCTGGAACTTGGACAACTATCGTTGATAAGTATAAAAAAGCTTTAAGAGTAGGAGTAACGGCAACACCTATACGTTTGGATAATAGACCACTTGGAAAGTTCTTTGACAGACTAATTAATGGGGTTCAAGTCGATCATTTAGTTTCTAAAGGTTACTTATGCGATCACAAAGTTTTTGCAGGGGCAGAGCTTCCAGATTTATCAAAGCTAAAAGAAAGAAGAGGTGATTATCAAGCCAAAGACTTAAAAGAGGTTATGGATCAGCCAGTAATTATTGGTGATGCTGTTCATCAATACAAAAAACATTTATCAAACAAACCAGCAATAGCTTTTTGTGTTGATATTGCTCATGCAACAAAGGTGCTACAACAGTTTAAGAAAGAAGGTGTAAAAGCTGAACTTCTAACTGGAAGCATGAAACTTGATGAAAGAGATAATGTTCTCAATAGACTCAGATCACATAAAACTCATGTGGTGGTTTCTGTTGATGTTATTTCTGAAGGCACAGACTTACCTTGTGTTTCTGGAGCAATCCTGCTTAGACCTACAAAATCTCAAGCCTTGTATATGCAGCAAGTAGGTAGGATTCTTAGGCCAGAAAAAAACAAAACTGCAATAGTTTTGGATCATGTTGGCAATACTTACAGACATGATTTCATTGACATTGAAAGAAACTGGAAGCTTGAGTTTGACCATGAAGAGATAAAGAGACTACCAAAACCTGTATTTATAACCTGTAAAAATTGCGGCTTTGTATATAAACCACAGACAAGTTGTCCTAACTGTGGCATCAAGGTTTCCAAAAAAGAATTACTAGCTATTGAAGGTGAACTTAAAGAGTTAAAAAGACGAGAAGAAAAACAGCCTACAACTATCAAAGAACAATATCCTTTTTCACATTATGCTAAGAAAAAATTTCACGACAAAAACAAAGCTTTTTTTAGGGAATTAAATAAAAAAAGTAAAATAGTTTTTGAAAATGACAATCAGCTTTTAGTTGGTGACAATATCACTTACTACAACGGACATAATGAACAAAAGTATGGAATAGTAATTGCTTTTGTTGACCTTGGTTTGCAAGATAAATATGAATATTATAAAGTTGTACCTAAAATACCAGATTATTTAGTCAGGGCTGGATTTAACTACAAGTGTCCAGAGATAGTTAAAGAAGGTGTAGAGCTTTCAAAACTAAGAGCAAATGGATTATATCATACTGGTAAAAGAAGTCAGCCTTTTGTTTATTTAGAAGCTGAACTTACGTTTGTAGGTATAGAAAGATTATATTTAGAAACAAAAAAAAGATACTTAGGCAAATTCCATGCAGGACATAATCTACTTTTACTTACTGATGAAGGATTGATTTTGTACGAGACAAGATACAAAAACATTAATTTAAAACATGGTTCTAAAGTAAAAGAAAAAATACGCAAATTGCCATTTTTTAATTACAAAATAGATGGAT